>Ga0065708_1000271_pt1 | contig 25923 bp, 20 predicted proteins | sample Hoacrofraction12_2_FD_59095 | JGI IMG/M metagenome (GOLD analysis project Ga0065708, IMG submission 59095) | Hoatzin crop microbial communities from Cojedes, Venezuela, sample from fiber fraction 12 v1 | ecosystem: Host-associated > Birds > Digestive system > Esophagus > Crop | place: Venezuela... | reverse complement strand
GCCGGGTGTGTTTCCCGCTCCGCCTCCGTCAGCGTCTCCCGGATTTCATTCCAGTAGGCCTTCGCCGTCGCCAGGGAATGATTCCCGTCCCCGACCGCGAGCAGCAGGGGATTTTCCCCCATGCCGGCTTTCAGATTATCCAGCGCCTGATCCACACTCCGAAGATCCTCTTCCGCTTCCACGGCATAGCCCTTCAGATGTCCGCCGCGCTGCATCAGATCAAAATCATACAGTTCCCGGAGACTTCCGGCTTTTTGCTTCAGGGGCTCCAGCACCGTGCCTTCCGGATCATCGATCAGGATCAGGATATGACTCAGCTCGACCGGCGCGCCGCGCCGGATTTTCAGCCGCGCGGGCAATCTCTCCGCGATGGTCTGCTCCGTCGGCCGCACGAGCGGCAGACTGCCGGCGGTATAGTCATACGCCTCCAGATCCACCGTGCCGACGAGACCTGTCCGCGTCCCGCTCTCCGTGGTCCGGAAGCACAGGACAAANCCATTCTCCACCGCCGGGGTCAGAATCCCGCTCTGCAGGTATTCCGCCATGGTGGCATGAATGCGCGGCACACGCTCGTCGCTCTGCGCGAGATAGCATTCCGGCAGCATCAGCCGCAGGGTGGAGGGCTGATCCCCGACAACGCTTTCCACCTCTTCCCAGTACTCCGGCTGGGAAGTATACTGATCGCAGGCCACACAGGCCCATTTTTCCTTCGCGACCTCTGCCGCGGGCAATAAAATTTCCGCCGGGCGGAACACGCTTTCATTTGTCGCCATTGCCGCGCACCTCTCTTTCTCGCTCGCCGCGCAAAAAGATAAAAGACCATCCCGCGCGGCGGGATGGTCTCAGTTTACACCAAAAAGCCATTGTTTTCAATGGAAAAAACGGCTTACCGGGCACGCTCGCCCAGATACGCTTCCTGCACCGCCTCGCTGGCCAGCAGCTCGTCGCCGGTGCCGCTCATGGTAATCCGTCCGGTCTCCATGACATAGGCGTAATCGCAGGCGTGCAGGGCAGCGTTCGCGTTCTGCTCGATCAGGAGCACGGTCATGCCGGTTTCCTTGACCGTCTGAATGATCCGGAAAATATCCTTCACCACCAGCGGCGCAAGACCCAGNCTCGGCTCATCCATCATGATCAGCTTCGGCCGGGTCATCATCGCGCGGCCCACGGCCAGCATCTGCTGCTCGCCGCCGGACAGCGTGCCCGCCAGCTGCCAGGAGCGCTCCTTCAGGCGGGGAAACAGGTCGTAGACATACTCGATATCCTGCTCAATGATATCCTTGTCCTTGCGCAGGTACGCGCCGATGCGCAGATTTTCCAGCACGGTCAGGTTCGCGAACACGCGCCGGCCTTCCGGCACCATCGCGATCCCGGTTTCCACGATCTTCTGCGTCCCGAAATCCGTGATGTCCCGGCCTTCGAAATAAATACGCCCTTCCGCGGGGCGGACCAACCCGGAAATCGTCCGCAGAGTCGTGCTCTTGCCCGCGCCGTTGGCGCCGATCAGGGTCACGATCTGCCCCTGCTCCACCTCAAAGCTGATTCCTTTCAACGCCTCGATGCCGCCGTAGCTGACCACGAGATCCGTCACTTTCAGCAGGCTCATTCGTCATCCACCCCCAGATAGGCCGCGATCACGACCGGATTTTGCTGAACCTCCTCCGGCGTGCCTTCCGCGATCTGTTTTCCGAAGTCCAGCACGTAAATCCGGTCCGAGATATCCATGACCAGATTCATGTGGTGCTCAATCATCAACACGGTCAGGTCAAACTCATCTTTGATCCGCTTGATGAACTCGCCCAGCTCATCCGTCTCCTGCGGATTCATGCCGGCCGCCGGCTCGTCAAGCAGCAGCAGGCTCGGATCCGTTGCCAGCGCGCGGGCGATTTCCAGCCGGCGCTGTTTGCCGTAGGGCAATGATGTCGCCATTTCGTTCGCCTCATCGGCAAGCCCCACGGTTTCGAGCAGACGCATGGCCTTTTCCCGCATGCGGCGTTCTTCCTTCAGGTTCAGCCGGAACGCCGCGGTGAAGAAATTGCTCGTGCGCCGCAGATGCGTCGCGATCAGCACATTTTCAAACGCGGTCTGGCTCTTGAACAGACGGATATTCTGGAAGGTCCGGGCAATGCCCATNTTNGTGATCTGATCCGGGCTGTAAACCACCTTCCGGCCCTGGTACTTGTCGCGGTTCTCCCCGCCGTACATCTTGAACATTTTGCCGTTCGGATGATTCACCGCAATCGGCTCGTCCCGGAAATACACGGCGCCGTTGGTCGGCTCATACACGCCCGTGATACAGTTGAACGCGGTTGTTTTGCCGGCGCCGTTCGGGCCGATCAGGGCAACGATTTCGCCCTTGTTGACTTCCATGCTCAGGTTATTGATGGCCACCACACCGCCGAACTGCATGGTGATATCCGTCAGCTTCAGCACGGTATCCTGAATGCTCTGCGCGCTCATTTCACCTGGCCNCCTTTCGCGCCGCGGCGGCGCCCGATCTCCCACAGTTCCCGGTCACCCATGATGCCCCGGCGGAAGAACAGCACCACCAGCATGATCACCACGGAGAACACCACCATCCGGAAACCCGGACTGAGCAGCGGCACCTGGAAATCACCGATAAAGGTCTGGGAATCAAGGAAGCGCAGCCACCACTCGCTGCANGCAATGAACAGGAAGCTCGCGATCACGCTGCCGCTGACACTGCCCAGACCGCCGATCACGACGATCAACAGGATTTCATAGGTCATGGAGCTCTTGAAGCTGTTCGCCTGCAGGGAACTCTGATACATCGCCAGCAGCGCTCCGCCGATGCCNGCAAAGAAACTGCTGATCGTGAACGCCAGTTCCTTATGGTGGAACAGATTGATGCCCATGGCCTCCGCCGCGATCTCNTCATCCCGGATGGCCTTGAACGCCCGTCCGTAGGTGGAATTGATGAGCAGCAGAATCAACCCGACACAAATCCCGACCACAATGAAGGTGAACAGCACGGTGTTTCCGGGCATGACCGTTTTCAGCGTGGGATAGGTTTTCAGCAGGTTGGATCCGTTGGTCAGCGGGCCGATCGCGTCCCACTGCACAATCGCGCGGATAATTTCCGCGAAACCCAGCGTCGCGATGGCGAGGTAATCGCCCTTCAGNCGAAGCACCGGCAAACCGATCAGCGCCGCGAACACAGCCGCGACCGCNCCCGCCGCGATCAGCGCNGGCAGGAACCCGATCGTAAACTGCACCCAGCCGCCGTCATAATACTGATACACCGCCGCGCGCTTGGCCATAGGAATNGTCAGCACCGCGTAGGTATAGGCACCCACGAGCATGAAGCCTGCCTGNCCCAGGGAAAAAAGCCCCGTAAAACCGTTNAAAAGGTTCATGGACACNGCAATCAGCGCGTACACCGCGCCNTTCTGAAGCACNGTGACGAGCATGCTGTTCGTCCCGGACAGATGCTCAGCCAGCCAGNCGAGGAAATAAATCNCCGCCACGCACAGGAGNATCAGGAATGTTTTCGCNTTTTTCATCTTCCGNCCCCCCTTACACTTTCTCCGTGGTCTTCTCGCCGAACAGGCCGGTCGGCCGGAACAGCAGAACCACGATCAGCAGGGCGAAGGTGAACGCATCCGAGAATGCGGTCCAGCCGGCCGCCTTGATGAGGTTTTCACAGATACCGATGATCAGCGCGCCGATCATCGCGCCGGGGATGGACCCGATGCCGCCGAACACNGCCGCCACGAAGGCCTTTAACCCCGGCATGGCACCGACNGTCGGCGTCACCGCGGTGTAGTTTGTGAAGTACAGCATGGACCCGATCGCGGCCATGGCAGAACCGATCACAAAGGTAAAGGAAATCACATTGTTGATTTTGATGCCCATCAGCTGCGCCGTTTCAAAGTCCACGGACACCGCGCGCATTGCCATGCCGATCTTGGTATGGTTGATCAGCCAGACCAGCGCGATCACCAGCACAATCGTCAGAAGCGGGGTCACGATCGTAACCATCTTCGTNCTGGCGGGACCGATCTGAATCGTCTGGCTCAGCCCGGGCAGTCCCGGATACTGCTTGGCCAGACCGCCGGTCAGGTACCACATCAGATTCTGCANAAGNTANCTGACNCCGATCGCGGAAATCATGACCGACATNCGCGGCGCGGTCCGCAAAGGCTTGTACGCCACGCGCTCGACCGTAAAACCGAGCACCACCGTCAGCAGAATCACCAGCGGAATCGACAACCCCACGGGNAGACCCGCCGCCAAATACACCATAAAGAAACCCGCCGCGGTGAAAATATCCCCGTGAGCGAAGTTGATCAACCTCAAAATCCCGTATACCAGCGTATATCCGACGGCGATCAGCGCNTACTGCCCGCCCACGGAAATGCCCGCCAGCAGATAGGGGAGCAACCTGTCAAACATGTTTCCCTTTCCCCCTTGCTTTTCTGCGATGAAAAAGGGGGCCGCCGCCACGCGGCAGCCCCCGCAGAGAATTGCTTATTTGGCAATCGTCTGGGTCTTCACAAAGTCAAAGGTCCCGGTTTCCGGATTGGCGTACTTGATGTANGCCATGTCCTTGTTGGCATCGCCGTTCTCGTCGAAGGAGATGTCACCGGTCACGCCGGTNTAGGTCACGGAAGGCAGNGCGTCCGCAATCGCCTGAGGATCGGCACTGTTCGCGGCCTTGATGGCCTCGATCGCCACATTGTANGCATCAAAGCCCAGGGCGGAGACCGCNGCCACGATGTCGTTNCCGCCGTTGTTGGTCAGGTTCGTGCTGTCCGCGTTCAGCCANTCCTTGAAGCCCTTGACGAACTCCGCGGCCGTCGCGTTGTCATCATTCTCATCAAAGAAGGTGGAGCAGTACACGCTCACGCTCTTNCCCTTGGCCGCTTCCAGAATAGCGCTGTTTTCCCAGGTGTCGCCCGCCAGAATCGGGAAGGTGATGTTCTTGCTGGCCGCCTGGTCAATAATCAGGGCNGCGTAGGTCGTGCTGGAGGGCGCGAAGATCACATCGCAGCCGTTGTTCACGGCATTGTCCAGCAGGCTGGAGAAATCGCTGGTGCCTTCNGTGAAGTTCTCTTCGACCACTTCGCCGCCCAGCTNGGTGAACGCCTGCACGAAATACTTGCCCAGNCCCACGCCGTAGTCTTCACCCAGCATGGTCAGCACATAGGCCTTGGTCGCGCCCAGCTCTTTGGCGTAGTTTGCCATGACCGTGCCCTGGAAGGGATCCAGGAAGCAGATGCGCCAGTAATAGTCGCACAGCAGGGTCACGTTCGGGTTGGTGCAGCTGATGCCGATGGCCGGCACCTGCGCCTCGGCGAAGATATCGCCGCCCGCCATGGACACGCCGGAACCGTAGGAACCGAGCACCACGCTGACATTCTTGCTGACCAGGCTCTGCGCCGCGGAAACGGCCTTGTCAGTCACGCTCTGATTGTCTTCAATCACCAGTTCAACCTTGTATTCCTTGCCGTCAATCTCCACGGTGGGGGTCAGGCTGTTGGCGTACTGGATGCCNAGAATTTCCTGCTTGCCGCCCGCGCCGTTGTCGCCGGTGGAGGGCTCAAACACGCCGATGTAAATCACATCTTCCGCCAGGGCGGACACGCTCATCAGCACCAGAACGAGCGCCAGCAGCATGGATACAAACTTTTTCATCTTGTCTTTCCTCCTTCATTCTCCCTTCCATCAAAAAGGGAACTGCCCATAGTATAAGCAGTTCCCATTTTTCTGACAATCAAAAAACAAAAAGAAGACAATCTTTCAGCCCTTCAGGCCCTGTTCCTGCCGCTCCATGTTTTCGACCACGATGTCATAAATTTCACCCTTCGTGGCGGCGTACTCCAGCACCTGCCAGGGCTCATTGGTGTGGAAGTGAATCTTGATCAGTTCCTCATCGCCCACGGCCAGCAGGCAGTCGCCCTTGAAATGCTCAGTAATATAATCGTTGATTTCATCCTCGTCCAGATCCGTGCCCTCGATCAGCAGCTGTGTGTCAAACTTGAATTCCAGCATTTTATGAATCTCCTTTCAATTTNTCTTTTCTGGCAGCTTTCCGGATCTTCCCGAAAAACCGGGAAAAATATAACAGAGAGCGGGGAAAAAATCAAGTATTACTTTGCCTCGTACCAGTTTTTCCCCTGATGCACCTCGGCCAGAAGCGGCACTTTCAGCGCAATCACATTTTCCATCGCGTCCCGGAGCAGTTTTCCNGCCTGATCCGCCTCCTCCGGCGGGCATTCCAGAAGCAGTTCGTCATGCACCTGCAGAATCAGGCGGCTGCGCATATTTTCCGCGCGGAGTGCCTGATCCACCCGGACCATGGCCAGCTTGATGATGTCCGCCGCGGTGCCCTGAATCGGCGTGTTCATCGCCGCGCGCCGACCGAATTCCCGGATCGGCGCCTTCGGGCTTTTCAGCTCCGGCAGATACCGCCTGCGCCCCATCAGGGTTTCCGCGTACCCCTTTTCCATACCTTCCTTCGCGGCGTTGTCCATGAACCGTTTCACGCCCGGATACCGCTCAAAATACTTTTCAATAAACCGCGCGGCCTCCTGCCGGCTGACACCGGTATTCCGGCTCAGTCCGAACCCGCTGATGCCGTAAATCAGCCCGAAGTTCACCGCCTTGGCGCGGCTGCGCAGTTCCGGCGTCACCCACTCCGCGGGCACGTCAAAAATCTCGCTCGCNGTCCGCGCGTGAATNTCNTCGCCGTTTTTGAACGCCCGAATCATCGTTTCATCCCCGGAAAAGTGCGCCATCAGCCGCAGTTCNATCTGGCTGTAGTCCGCGTCCAGCAGCACCCATCCTTCCCGCGCCCGGAACACCTTGCGCAGTTCGCGNCCTTCCTCNGTNCGCACGGGNATNTTCTGCAGATTCGGCTCCGAGGANGACAGCCGCCCCGTCGCGGTCGCGACCTGATCAAANGTNGAATGNACCCGCCCGTTTCCGTCCACAAGAGGCAGCAGCCCTTCCACATATGTTCCGTTCAGCTTGCTCAGCTGGCGGTAGCGCAAAAGCGGCTCNATNACCTCCGGNTTTTTCCCATCTGAGCCCTTCCAGCACCTCCGCCGAGGTGGAATACCCCTTGCTGGTCTTTTTTCCGTGGGGCAAATTCAGCTTTTCAAACAGGACCTCACCCAATTGCTGTGTGCTGTTCAGGTTGAACTCCCCGACCCCGCAGGCATCAATCACTTCCTGCCGGCGGCGGCCGATTTCCAGCGTGTATTCCTTGCCCATCTCCCGCAGGGCATCGGTATCCACACTGAAACCTTCTTTTTCCATCCGGAACAGCGTATGACTGAGCGGCATTTCTACCTCTTTCATCAGGGTCTCCATGCCTTCCGCCGCAATCTTCTTTTTCTGCCACGCACTCAGGGACATAACCGAGGACGCGTCCTCTTCCCAGTCCGGGCAAAGCACTTTCAGACGATAGCTCTTTTCCTGCGGATTCAGAAGATACGCCCCCAGCATGGTATCCCACGCAAANCGNTCCGGCAGNGAAAGCCCCATCCGGTCCATCATATGCAGCAGACGCTTTCCGTCATGCACGACGGCATTTCCGTTTTTCAGCGCCGGCGCAAGCTGTTCCATCACCATGACCGGGTCCAGTCCCGGCGTCAGCAGACTCACCCCCGAGCACCGCCCGGGCCCGGCGGCCCCCTTCATCCGCGAGCGTTACCTGTGTTTCCCCCGCGTACAGGGCAAATTTCNCGTCCGCGGCATCCACCCATTTTTTCAGGGACTCCGGATCGGAAATTTCCTCCCAGTCCCCGAAGGCAAGCGCTTCCGGTTTTTCCGCTTCCGCCTGCTCCGGCTCTCCTTCCGCGTCCAGACGGCGGATGATCGAATTGAGCTGAANCTTTTTCAGCGCCGGAATTCCTTTCCGGAAATCCGGCAAAGAACANCTTTCCAGCGTCCACTCCACCGGCNCGTCCGTACGGATGGTCGCCAGNTCCTTGCAAAACCTTGCCTGATCCGCCCAGGTAACCAGCTTTTCCCCGAGCTTGCCCTTGACCTCCCCGGCATGAGAAAGCACTTCCTCCAGGGAGCCGTACTGCTGAAGCAATTTAACGGCAGTCTTGTCGCCCACCCCNGGAATCCCGGGAATATTGTCACTGCCGTCCCCGGCCAGACCCTTCCAGTCCGTCACCTGATCCGGCGTGAACCCGTACTCCTCATACACCTTTTCCGGCGTGAAAATAATCGTCTCGCTGATNCCNTTGCGGGTAAACATCAGCCGGGTTCCGTCGACCGACCAACTGCAGCGCGTCCCGGTCCCCGGTCACGAAGCAGAGGCGCGGCCCCCGCGTTTGCGCCTTTCACGCTCAGGGTGCCAAGCAGATCATCCGCCTCCCATCCCTGCANGGAATAGCGCCGGATTCCCATATCATCAAGCAGGGTTTTCACCGTATCAAACTGCTGTCTGAGCTCCGGCGGGGTTTCCGCCCGGCCGGCCTTGTATTCCGCATAAATCTGATGACGGAAAGTCGGTCCATGCTCATCAAAACACACCGCGAGGTACTGGACATTTTCCTCCCGGACCGCCTTGAGCAGCATGCTCAGAAATCCGTAAATCGCGTTGGTATATATGCCGTCCGAGTCCATCAGCGGCAGCGCGTGAAACGCGCGGTGCATCAGGCTGTTGCCATCCACAATTAAAAAATTATCTTTCATCCTGTTCCGTCCTTTCCGGTCCGCTCCGCTTCATTATATTGATTTTTCTTTTGTCTGTCCATTCTTTTCAAAGCAGAACTTTCATGGTATACTTTTCCCGCAGAAGGAGGGATCCCTTACATGGCATACACGGTTGGCGCCGTTTCGCTGGGATGCAATAAAAACCGGGTGGANACGGAAACCGCCCTGGGGCTTCTGAAGGACCGGGGATATCTTCTCACGGCCAATCCGGAAGAGGCNGACATTATTTTGATCAACACCTGCGGTTTCATTGATCCCGCCAAGGAAGAATCCATCAACACGATTCTGGACATGGCGGAATATAAACAGAGCGGCAAATGCAAACTGCTGGTCGTTACCGGCTGTCTCGCGCAAAGATATGANNATGATCTGCTCAAGGAACTGCCGGAGATTGATCTTCTTCTCGGCGTGAATCAATACGCCTCCCTGCCGGATAAAATCGAGCAGGCACTGAAAGGTCAGCGAATTCACACCTGCCAGGATGATTACTCCTATTTTGCGCATGACCGCGTGCTGACCACGCCCTTTTATACCGCNTATACCCGGATCGGAGAAGGCTGTTCNAACCGATGCACCTTCTGCGCGATTCCGATGATCCGCGGTCCGTACCGCAGCCGGGATGAAGCATCCATCCTGTCCGAAGTACAAAAGCTTGCGGAAGAAGGCGTAAAGGAACATATTCTGGTCGCCCAGGACACGACGAGATGGGGAACCGACGGCGGCGGTCATACCCGCCTTCCGGAACTGATGCGNAAGGTTTCCNCGATTCCCGGAGTGGAATGGCTGCGCGTTCTGTACTGCTATCCGGATGAAACCAACGATGANNTGCTGGATCTTTTAGCCAACACACCGAATATCTGCCCCTATCTGGATATTCCGATTCAGCATATTTCCTCCGAACTTTTAAAGCGCATGCACCGCCTGGGTACGAGGGAAGATATNATCCGNTGTGTCCGCGGCGCGAAAGAAAGAGGTCTTACCGTCCGCACCACGNTGATCACCGGNTTCCCGGGAGAAACGGAAGACCAGTTCAAAGAACTGCTGGACTTCGTTGCGGAANCGGAGTTTGACCGGCTCGGCGCCTTTACCTACTCTCCGGAGGAAGGCACTCCCGCCGCCCGCATGAAAGATCAGATTCCCGAAGAAGTAAAACAGGAGCGGNTGGACCGGNTGATGACCCTGCAAAGCGGAATTTCCAAANGGCAGAATGAAAAACGCCTCGGCACGATTGAGCGTGTTCTGGTCACGGATGTCGGAGAAGACGGAATGGCACTGGGCAGAAGCCGGCTTGAAGCNCCNGANACGGACGGTGAAATCGTCTTCTCCTGTCCGAAGGGTGTTCCTGAAATCGGTTCCTTTGTTTCNGTCCGTCTGACCAAGGCGGATACCTATGACCTGATGGGAGAAATGGTATGAACAACTGGCCGAACCGACTCAGCATCCTGCGGGTGCTGCTGATCCCCGTCATCGTGATTTTGCTGTATGCCTCCGCACCTTGGTGCGGAATCGCCGCCGCGATCTTTTTNGCTNTGGCCGCGTTCACGGATTTTTTGGACGGATATCTGGCCCGGCGGGATCATTTGATCACCAATTTCGGAAAATTCATTGATCCCGTGGCAGATAAACTGCTGGTCCTTTCCACGATGATCATGCTCATTCATCTGNACATCCTNCCNGCATGGATGGTTATTATTATTCTTGCACGGGAACTGAGCGTGGACGGGCTGAGACTGGTTNCCATGACCAANGGTCAGGTTATTTCCGCCGGTCCCCTCGGCAAAATCAAAACCGCCAGTCAGATGATCATGATCGTNTTACTCCTGATCCTCCGGAAACCTCTTTTTTCCTTTGTTCCCGGAATCATCATCGGCATCTGGATCACAGGGATCACAATTTGGAGNGGAGCGGACTACTTTATCCGCAACGCGGAAATCCTGAAATGATTTCCACCGAAACTTTTCCACAGGATTGTGAATTCAGTGAAAACGGTGGAAAAATAAATTCCGAATTTTCCTGATTTTCAATCATCCGATTTTAAATCCGGTCNTCAAAGGAAATTTTCCATTCCAAAAGAAGGATTCAGCCGGGTCAGAATGGAAATTATACCGGAAGGCTGTTGATAAACGATATATTTATACACAGGTTTTTCACAGGCTCCGGAACAGAATGAAACAAAGCCGGACTCAATTTTCCACCGTTTCCACAGCCCCTATTACGATAACGAAGATAAATATTATATAATTAATTCATCTGCGGTGGNCNCCNGCGGCCCCGTATGAAAGGACGGACTGCCATGATTTTCTCAATGAATACGACAGATTTNCTGGAAGGCCTGAACACGGTTACCCGTGCCCTGGCCGCGCGTCCCGCGAAGCAGATTCTGGAAGGAGTTCTTGTTGTTGCCGAGGAAAACAGGATCACACTGACCTGCTCGGACGGNAATCTTTCNATTGAATATACCAATGTCGCGGATGTGCAGGAAGAAGGTCAGACAGTATTGCCCGGTCGGCTGTTTACCGAGCTGATCCGGAAAATGCCNTCCGGCGGTACNGTGACGGTGACGGATCAGAATCAGCGTCTGGCGTCCATCCGCTGCCAGAAGAACCGGAGTAATCTGTCCGTCATGAGCGCGGCGGATTATCCGGAAATTTCCGAAATCAAGAGCGGCGTGGATATCAAGATTCCGCAGAAGAAATTCAAGGAAATGATCAGCCATGTCTTGTTTGCGATCGCGACGGANGAAAGCCGTCAGATTNTGACCGGCACTCTGNTGGAAGTCAGCCGGACCGAAGCGCGTCTGGTGTCTCTGGACGGGTTCCGTCTGGCAATGCAGAAAGCATTTCAGCCGTTTGATCTTCCGGAAGGAAAAGATGTGGTCAAGGCGATTATTCCCGGCAAGGTGATGAACGAATTAAGCCGGATCCTGCCGGATGATGAAGCNTTCTGCACNCTGAGAATTGATCAGGGAAGAATGCAGTGTGTATTCGGAAATATCCGGCTTAACACAGTGCTTCTCGGAGGCGAGTATATTGATTACCGCCGGATCATTCCCGCGGAATTCAAAACGCAGGCGAAAGCAGACCGTGTGGCTGTGCAGGACGCGATTGANCGNGCCAGTCTGATGGCCCGGGAAGGCAAGAATAATCTGATCAAGATGAGTTTCCGACAGGATGTGCTTCGNATTTCCTCCAACGCGGAAATGGGCGATGTGGAGGAGGAACTGGAAGCGACTCTGATTGGTGAGGATATTGATATCGCGTTCAATTCCAAGTATATTGTGGATGTGATCCGCAATGTGAATGACGAGGAATTATACATGAATTTCAATTCCAGTGTCAGCCCCTGCGTGGTAACGCCGCCCAACGGCGAGGATTATGTATACCTGATTCTTCCCGTGCGTGTTTTCCAGTAATGATTTGATCGGATATTTTTCGGCAGCGCGCGTATTTTCGCCGCGCTGCTTTCTTTCACGGAGAGACATGAATGATCATTGAACAGATTCAGCTTCGGCATTTTCGNAATTATGAGGATCTGACCCTTGAGCCGCATGAAGGTATCAATATTTTCTTCGGTCAGAACGGTTCCGGCAAAACCAATTTGCTGGAAGCGATCCATTATTGCGCGCTCGGGAAAAGTCATCGTGTCAATCAGGACGCGCATGCCGTGATGATCGGTGAAACCGCCGCAAGTTGCTCGATCCGGGTTCGGGGAAGTCTGACCAGAAATGAAGTCAGCATTCGCCTGCAGCCCGGGGATCTGTCCGTTAAATCCGTATGGATTGATCAGAAAAAAGTACACAGGCTCAGCGAAATGATGGGTGTATTCCGCTGTGTCATTTTCAGTCCGGAGGATTTGGCTCTGATCAAAGATGGTCCGTCCGTGCGCAGAAAATTTCTGGACATGATGATCAGTCAGGTCAGCCGGCCTTATTTTATTGCCTTGCAGCAGTACCGGGTGGCAATGGAACAGCGGAATGCGATTCTGCGGGACGCGAGAATCAATCAGCACGCGATTTCGCCCATGATCGCGGATTTTGAAAGGGCAATGGCAGAACACGCGTCATTAATTTTACGGGAAAGAATCCGATACACTGATTCTTTGAAAAATGAAAGCCGGAGATTGTATCAGGAAATTTCCGGGCAGAAAAATGAAATATTTCAGGTATCCTATCATGGATTTTTGAAACCGGAGGAAGNTGTGGATACTTTCCTTCAGATGCTTGAATCATCAAGNGAGGATGATTTGCGTCAGGGAGTGACNACGGTNGGACCGCATCGGGACGATCTGAATCTGAAACTGAATCAAAAAGGAATGAAAATGTTTGCGTCNCAGGGACAGATNAGAACCGCNGCGCTGAGTTTGAAACTGTCTCAGCTTCGNGTACTTGCGGAAAGCACCGGGGATCAGCCGGTTTTGCTCCTGGATGATGTGATGAGCGAACTGGATTTGAACCGGAGAATGAATTTGCTCCGGGAAATCGGAAATACACAGACATTTATTACCTGCTCCGATGAAAGTGATCTGGATGAATGTCAGAATCANCGGACATACGCGGTCCGGAATACGGACGGAAAAGCGACGCTGAGCGAAAAACAAACCGGACCGGTCAGCGAGAAGATCTCTGTCAGTGAAGAGCCGGATTTCAGTTAATTGTTTCACGTGAAACATCAAGGAGGANAGCATGCCCAACTGGACCATTGAACAGCAAAGAGTTATACAGTCGGANACAAAGGAATTGATCTGCAGNGCGGCGGCCGGAAGCGGAAAGACGGCTGTGCTTGTTGAGCGGATTGTCCGTTTGCTGAGGGAAGGCGCGGAGCCCTCCTCTTTTCTTGTAATTACTTTTACCAATCCGGCCGCTTCCGAAATGAAGGAAAGAATCCGGTCCAAGTTGATGGATGAGCGGGATCATCCGATGATCCGGTACGCGCTGGATCAGATGGAAAGCATGCAGATTTCCACCATCCATTCCTTCTGTCAGCAATTGATCCGGAATCAGTTNCAATTAATCGGAATTGATCCGAAATTCACAGTTTGCGATGAGGCCATCGGGAAAAAGCTGTTTCATGAGGCATTTACGGATGCGTGTGAGAAACTGAAGGATACGGAAGAGTATCATCTGTTGAAAAAACGCTTTGAGGCGGACAAAACCGAACAGATGGTTACGGATTTGAATTCNTTNCTGATGTCCCTGCCGGATCCGTTCGGNTGGATGAGACGGATGGTGGATGGGATTCCGGTTCAGCCGGATCCGGATCATCCGTGGTATCAGACGCTCCGAAAAATGACGGAGGAAAAACTGACATTGGTTCAGATTACGCTNAACCGGATGGAAAAAATGCTGGCTCATCCGGATGCTGTGGAATCCGTCCGGGAAATCTGGAAAAAAGATGTCGAATTGTTTCACGTGAAACAAAAAGAGGTTTCAAGTTCACAGATTCCTGTCGGAAAATGCGATTTTAAAACATTTTCAACACCCCGGGATTTGTCCGACGGACAGAAAGAGTGGAAAGAAAAATACTTATCTCTCCGGAACCGNTTCAAAGAGCAGATGAATGAGATCGTCGCTTTGGTCAACATGGAGGAAAACACGCCGGATGAATGGAAAAACATGCAGGAAAGTCTGTGCGCGTTTTCAAAGCTGACGGAAAAAACGAATGAGCTTTTTTGCCAAAGCAAGATGAATCGTGCCCTGGTGGACTTTTCCGACATGGAACAGTACGCGGTGAAGATTCTTTCCGATCCGGCTTGCCGGGCCCAGGCACAGAGTTTGTGGAGATATGTTTTCGTGGATGAGTGTCAGGATATCTCCGCCATTCAGAACCGGATCATTGAATTGCTGCAATGTGATGATAATCATTTATTCATGGTCGGGGATGTCAAGCAGAGTATTTATCGCTTCCGCCTGGCGGATCCTCTTTTGTTTCTGGATCGGATCCGGAAAGCNGACCGGCCGGATNATCCGGAATCGGAATGTATTTATCTGCAGACCAATTTTCGCTCCCGNAATGAAATTCTGGAGACGACGAATATTGTTTTCCGGGATATTATGCGGGAGAGTGTCACCGAACTGGTATTATACAAAGAGAGAAGAACTGAACCCGGGCCGGAAGACGGAAGAAAATGTGCCGGTGCAGATCGATATGATCTCCGCGGCGGATGAAAAGATGAAGTGGCCGGAACTGACCGCGCGNCATATTGCCGCGATGGTGCGGGACATCATCCGGACGCCGTATCCGGGAGAAAAACGCAATTATGAATACCGGGATTGTGTGATTNTGATGCCGAAAATTTCCCGTCATGGACCGGAGATTGCCCGGATCCTTCAGGAAGAGGAAATTCCGGTTTTTTTCGACGGAGACGGAGAATATTACGCGCAGCATGAAATTCAGGTGATGGAAAATCTGCTGGAATGGATTGATAATCCCTTTCAGGATTTGCCCCTGATTTCCGTGCTGCAGAATGTTCCATTTTCCTTCACNGAGGAAGAACTCAGCCGGATCCGGATTGAGGCAAAGGATCCGAAGGCGTCCTTCTGTGACGCGTTTGAGGAATGCTGCCGGGAAAACCGGGAGGAACTGGGTAAAAGATGCCGTCAGGTGAAAGAAAAACATACGCAGTGGCAGGATTTGTCCGAAACCATGCGCCTGGGACAGTTCATCTGGTATCTGTACCGGGAAACCGGATATTATTACCTGATCGGGGCTGAAAATACCGGTGAGATCATGCGCGCGAATCTGAGAATGCTGGCGGACCAGGCGGAACAGGGTGAACAGCGGGGGATCCTGACGCTTCACCAGTTTCTGTCACATATNCGGGACCAGCAGAACTATGGAGAAGCCAAAGCCGCGACGCTGCTCGGACCNCAGGATAATCTGGTGCGCATGATGAGTATCCACAAGAGCAAGGGTTTGCAGTTTCCGGTCGTTTTCTGCGCGGGCATGGATCAGGGTTGGAGCGGCAGCAGCAAAGGAGAAACCATCCTTCATCACGCGAATCTCGGCCTGTGCACGAAATACCGGGATGAAAATCACCGGATTGCCCGGCCGACGCTGGCGACAAATNTGTTCAACTGGCAGATGGAGCGGGAGCAACTGGCAGAGCATGTGCGCCTGCTCTATGTGGCGATGACCCGTCCGCAGGAGCGCTTGTATCTGATTACGACACAGGAGACCAATCCGATGTGGGATCTGCCCGCCGGGGACGCGAGAATTCTGGCGGCAAAAAATATGACGGACTGGTGGCTTCCGGTGTTGCGTGAAACAGAAAAATCCGGATTTTCCACAACTTATCCACAAGGCTGGAAGCCTTATGAAATAAGCGTTTACGAGTATAATCAACAACCAAAAGTGGAAAAAGACAAAAATTTCCACAGCTTTGAAACATGGCTTGAAAGCGTGCTTTCCGGGAATGATGTGGATGAATTGTGGAAAGATCTTCCGAACGATTNCACCAAAGAAACCATGATCAAAAAATCCGTCAGTGCGCTGATCCGGGAAACNAGAACAAAACTGATGGATGATGAAGAGGAAACGGCCGAGAAAAAAAGAATTCCCGAGCAGATTGCCCGGAAATTGGCCGGTACGCAGCTGCAGGAACTGCCCGCGTTCAAACGCGAGGAAGGGGAAATCAGCGCGGCCTGGAGGGGCACGCTGACCCACCGCTTGCTCAGCCAGATGGATCTGGATGCCCTGCGGGCGGGAAATCCGGCGGCTGAAGTCATTCAGCGGGAAAAGTTGAGAATGATTCAAAATCATATTATTTCCGAATCCGAGGCGGAGATCATTGATGACGANAGGATTATCACGTTCTGGAATTCGGAGATCGGCGNCCGGATTTTGCGGGCGAAGGAAGTCCACAGGGAGTGGAATTTCAACCTGCGTGTGTCTCAGCCCCGGGAGATGNTTCTTCANGGCGTGATTGACTGCGCGTTTCTGGAAGAGGACGGATGGGTGGTTCTGGATTATAAAACAGACCGTGTGCAGACCGGCGATCAGCTGGTGGAGGAATACGCGCCCCAGATCGGTTGGTATGCCCGGGCNATCCGGGAACTGACCGGTCAGACGGTGAAGGAAGCGGCGCTGTATTCCCTGTACCTGGGAAGTCTGATCCCGGTCAATCTGGGATAAAATTGTCCTGAACAGACGAGGCGGGTTTTCCACAGGTCTGAACCATTGAAAAAATTGAATCTTAAAATNAAAGAAAGCCCGGAAGCGTTGATAATTCACGTTTCCGGGCTTTCACAGGGCCTGTTGAAAACTTTCCCCAAAATCTGTGGAAATCATGTGGAAAAAGGTGAGGAATTTTCGTCATCCTCTTTTTCCTCCGTGGAATCCGCCAGCTGGGAAAGGGGCAAATCCGACTCGGAGAAGGGGTTGTCTTCGGTAATCTCTTCCAGCTCAATTTGTTCTTCTTCATCCTCCGGATTAACCTTCGGGAAGGAAATATTCATGTAGCCGTTATCCTGCTGTTCCACAATGATGCTGTCCCCGATTCCGGGCATGGCGAGCACTTCAGTAGTCCGGCAGCTGGCGGTCCGGGCATAGTCCATAATGATTTCGGACCGGTGGAAATAGTGCATCGGAATCAACAGTCTCGGTTTCACGGCCAGAATGAAGTAGTTGGCGCCGGCCTCAAACATCGTCCCCTGCCGCGGGTCCACCGGGAAGAAGGCGATGTCAATGGATTCGCTTTGGAGCGGCTTGACGGCCTCCCGGAACTCTTTTTCTGCTTCCTCGATTTCCTGCAGGGTGGATTCATCCCGCCAGTGCCANAAATTCAGGTCTCCGGCGTGAAAAATNTTCAGTCCGTCCAGATTCAGCAGGAAGGACACGCCCAGATCGGTGGAATCAAACGCGGTGACGGAAATATCATCCGTCAGCTGAATGGTGTCTCCNGGTGCCATGCGCTTGCCCCGGGTGCCGACCGGCATGTCGGAAGAGACGAAATATTGTACATTCGTATAATCTTTCCAGGTAAAGACGATCGGGTCCAGATGATCCACATGCTCGTGGGAGATAAAGACGAAAACCTGACNGTATTCCCGAAGCTGATCCGGCAGAATCTGCAGATGATCGTGAAGTTCTCCGCGTTCNCCGCGCCAGTAATCGAACACGAACAGCAGATCTCNCGAAGATATGGAAAATCCGCTGTGATAATAATGCGTGATCAGAATTTGACGGCTCAAGATGTTGCACCTCCGCAAAAGCAGAATTCTCATCGGGAGAAAATACCAAAGACAGTCCGATCTCCCGTGATCTATTCAAAAGCCACCTGGAGCGAAAGTGGCGGAAAACTGAATGTACTTTATCATACGTTCCCACTTTTGTCAAATTTACCCCACAAAAACGCCACAAAAATGATTGAAAAAGTCAAAAAAGAATCAAAAAAAGGTGGGTAAAACCCACCATAAAGCATGAAACCGATTACAACAATATTTCATCCGCATGGCTTGTGCCGCGGGCGGATGGGAACGGGATACCCATCAGAGCGGCGATGGTCGGCGCGACATCGCGCATGGGCATGGCCGGAAGTTCAAAATTCGGACGGATGCCTTTTCCCCACACGGCAAAGAGACAGTTCTCCGCCCGGTGCCCCGGGCCGAAGCCGTGGGTGGCTTTTTCCCGCTTATTCAGGTCCAGACCGTCGCTGAACACGACTTCCCGATCCGCTTCGCAGGCGAAGGCCGGACCGTCTACCGCGTTCATACGGTCCAGATCCTCCCGGGTATACCATTTCAGAATGCCGTAATTCTTAGTCAGCGGCTGAAGCGTTTTCTGCGCGCGGGAGAGGTTTNCGTTTTCGGTTTTCGCAAAGAAATACGCGCTTTCTCCGTTGCTCTGGACGCCGAAATCCTGATTCAGACCGGCTTTTTCCAGCATCTCCGTCAGATTGACAGTGCGGGAGATGTCGCTTTGCCCGTGATCGCTGACGGCAATCAGCAGCGCGTCTTCCATGCCGGGGGTTTCCGTCAGCGCCGCGAAAAAATCATTCAGGCGCTTTTCATTCCGGGCGATGGCAGCTTTGGCCTGNTCGCTGAAGGNACCATGATGATGCCGCATTTCGTCCAAATCGATCAGGTGAACCGCGGTCAGGTCCGGTCGGCGTTTGCGGATGACGCGCGTGGCGATTGCGGTGGCGTAATTGCTCAGCNCGGGTTCACTGATGCCGTGCCGGAGGGAACCGAATCGCCGCTCGGAGTCCAGAATGAAGAGCGGGGATCCGTACCGCAGGGTTTTCAGCACAATGTTTTCACCGGGCAGGGGGTGTACTTCCGGAAAAAGCCAATTTGCCGCCGGGTTTTTACAGCAGACCGGCCAGAGGATGGAGCAGTTCTTTCCGCCCGCGCCCTTGACCGCGTCAAACAGCGTGGGTACGGCGATGTTCTTTCGCTCCCAGTACCAGATTCGTTCCCCGCTTTTTTTATCCGGTTGGAAGGGCTGATTTTGCCCGATCCCGGTATCCTTCGGGTCGCATCCGGTGATGAGCGTGACATGGGCAGGATATGTCAGGGCCGGAAAGACNGTTTTGACCTGACGGCAGAAACTNCCCTCCCGGATNATCCGGTTCAGACCGCCTTCCGGGCTCAGAAACTGAAAGTCCGCGTCAAAGAAGGCGTCCAGGGACACCAGAACGGCTTTACGCATACNTTTTCTCTCCGAAAAAGCGGGGATTCCCGCAATGAGAATCCCCGCCTGAAATATTTTGCCTTACGCCCAGGGGTTTTCCGTGGGATACGGCAGATTCTTGGGCTGATTGTAGCAGATGTCCTGCACGCCCAGATACTTGAATACTTCGAACAGCAGCTTGGCACAGTGCGCGAACGCTACGGCACCATGGTGCGGATAGCGCTTCTGCACCAGCACATGGCGATAGAAGCGGCCCATCTCCGGAATGGCGAACACGCCGATGCCNCCGAAGGAGCGGGTCTTGACCGGCAGGACTTCGCCTTCCGCGATGTAGGCACGGACCACGCCTTCGCTGTCGCACTGCAGGCGATAGAAGGTGATCGGGCTGGCGGCGATGTCGCCTTCCAGCGTGCCGCGGGTGAAGTCCGGCTCGCTGCCGGCGGGCTCGAGCAGACGGTGCTGGATCAGCTGATACTTGATCGCGCGGTCTTCGCACATCTGGCAGGCCGGGGTGTTGCCGCAGTGGAAGCCCATGAAGGTGTCGGTCAGGGTGTAGTCAAACTTACCCTTGATNTCNTCNTCATAGATGTACTGCGGAACGGAGTTGTTGATNTCCAGCAGGGTCACCGGCTCGCCGGTCAGGCAGGTGCCGATGTACTCGCTCAGCGCGCCGTAGATATCCACTTCGCATGCGACCGGGATGCCGCGGGAAGCCAGGCGGCTGTTCACATAGCAGGGCTCAAAGCCGAACTCGGACGGGAACGCGGGCCAGCACTTGTCGGCAAANACGACATAGTCTTTGGAGCCCTTGTGGTTTTCNGCCCAGTCNAGCAGGGTCAGCTCAAACTGCGCCATGCGGCTCAGCAGATCTTCGTAATACCGGCCCTCGCCCATTTCCTTCTTCATGTCTTCACAGACTTCGGCAATGCGCGGGTCGTCCTTGTGCTCGCGGTAGCTGACCAGCAGGTCCAGCTCGCTGTTTTCCTCAATTTCCACGCCCAGCTCGTACAGGCCCTTGATCGGGGCATTGCAGGCGAAGAAGTCCTGCGGCCGCGGACCGAAGGTGATGACCTTCAGGCTCTTCAGGCCCAGAATGACGCGGGCGATCGGGAAGAATTCCTCAATCNTGTCCGCCAGATCATCCGCGGTGCCGANCGGATATTCCGGAATATAGCCCTTCAGATGGCGCATACCGAGGTTGTAGGAGCAGTTCAGCATGCCGCAGTATGCGTCGCCGCGCCCGTTGATCATGTCGCCGTCGCCTTCCGCGGCCGCCACGAACATGCAGGGACCGTCNAAATACTTGGCGATCAGGGTTTCGGGAGTTTCGGGACCGAAGTTGCCCAGGAACACGCAGGCCGCGTTGCACCCGTTGGCCTTGAGTTCGTCCACCGCGCGGAGCATGTCTTTTTCATTCTCCACGGTCACTTTGATCTCGACAAAGTTGAGTTTCTTCGCTTCACAGCGCTTCGCGATTTCACCGCGGCGCATCTCGCTCAGGCCGATGGGGAAACAGTCACGGCTGACTGCCACCAGNCCCAATTTGACANCAGGAATGTTTTGCATGCAAAAAACCTCCTCGATATTTAGAAATAGGAACCCATTCCTGCTCAAAGNATACCACCGGATGTCCTTTTCGTCAATGATTTTTCATCTTTCCGACAAGGAACGGAAAGGGATCGGACAAGTTTTGCCGCATTGATAAAAATTCATCAATTTTTCGTAAAAAAGGTTGCCAAACAAAGAAAAAACAGGTATCATAATCGATGGGGCATTTGTNTATGCCCGTGATTAATGATTAATTTACAGGAGGGATTTTCCAATGGCAGTGAAAGTTGCAATTAATGGCTTTGGTCGGATCGGCCGTCTGGCTTTCCGTCAGATGTTCAACGCTCCGGGGTATGAGATCGTCGCGATCAACGACCTGACCTCTCCCGCCATGCTGGCGCATCTGCTGAAGTATGACACCGCGCAGAAGGGCTATTGCGGCGTGATCGGCGAAAACAAGCACACCGTCGAGTCCAAGGAGCCCGAGTATGAAGAAGACGGCAAGACCGTGAAGGTCCCCGGCTCCATCACTGTGGACGGCAAGGAAATCACNATTTACGCCGAGCCCAAGGCCGCGAATCTGCCCTGGAAGGCGCTGGATGTGGACGTCGTGCTGGAGTGCACCGGTTTCTACACCTCCAAGGCCAAGAGNCAGGCTCACATCGACGCCGGCGCCAAGAAGGTTGTTATCTCCGCGCCCGCCGGTAATGACCTGCCCACCATCGTGTATAACGTGAACAACGAAGTGCTGAAGCCCACCGACACCATCATTTCTGCGGCTTCCTGCACCACCAACTGCCTGGCCCCGATGACCAAGGCGCTGAATGACGCGTATCCGATCGTTTCCGGTATCATGACCACCGTTCATGCCTACACCGGCGATCAGATGATCCTGGATGGCCCGCACCGCAAGGGCGACCTGCAGCGTGCCCGTGCCGGCGCCGCGAACATCGTGCCCAACAGCACCGGTGCCGCGAAGGCGATCGGCCTGGTCATCCCCGAGCTGAACGGCAAGCTGATCGGCTCCGCGCAGCGCGTGCCGGTGCCCACCGGTTCCACCACGATCCTGGTGGCCGTTGTCAAGGGCAAGGACATCACCAAGGAATCCATCAACGCCGCCATGAAGGCTCAGTCTTCCGAGTCNTTCGGCTACACCACCGAGAAGCTGGTCTCCAGCGACATCATCGGCATGACCTACGGCTCCCTGTTCGATGCCAACCAGACCATGTGCACCAAGATCGACGATGACACCTATCAGGTGCAGGTCGTTGCGTGGTATGACAACGAGAACAGCTACACCAGCCAGATGGTCCGTACCATCAAGTACTTCGCCGAATTGAAGTAATTGATGATTCATTGCCGTGCGAAAGCCGTTCGTGCTTTGTGAGTTTGATTGAACAGAGCGGTTAACGGTGATCGCGTGAGCATGCGATGTCGGTTTTATGGAGCCCACCTTCCAAAAGGATGCGTGGGCTCCTTTTATGCTTTGACGGAGTTTGAGGAGATATGGAAAAGCAAACGCAAAAGCATTCCCGCCTGATCTGGCGCTTCCTGCGGGGNAGCCGGGGCTTTTTCGTGATGTGCATGATCTGCGCTGCGGTGTCTGCGCTGGCGGATATGGTGACGCCGCAGATTATCCGCGTGGCCGTGGACCAGGTGCTGGGCGGCGAAAGCACGGAAAGCCTCAGCGCGTGGGTCCGGAAAATGGTGGACGCAGCGGGCGGCGTGGAATACCTGAGAGCGAATCTCTGGATCATGGCCGCGGCGATTGTAGTGTTTGCCGTTATCAAGGCGGCCGCGGTGTACGGTTTCCGTGTATACAACGCGAAAGGCGGNGAAACGCTGGTCAAAACCATGCGGGACAGCCTGTACACGCATATTGAGCGCCTGCCCTTTCAGTGGCACATGCGTCACCACACCGGGGACATCATTCAGCGCTGNACCAGCGATATCGACACGACGCGGAATTTTATTTCCGAACAGCTGACCAATCTGATCCGCATCGCGATTCTGCTGGTCATGAGCATTCTTTTCATGCTGAGCATGAATCCCCTGCTGACCATCATCGCGATGATTCCGACGCCATTCATTATCGCGTATTCCGTGAAATTCCATCACCAGATCTGGAAAGGATTTCAGGACTGTGATGAAAACGAAGGCAAGCTGAGCGCCATGGTGCAGGAAAACCTGACCGGGGTGCGCGTGGTGCGCGCCTTCGGGCGGGAGCGCTACGAGCGGGACCGGTTTGACGCGCAGAACGAGCATTACACCGGCCTCTGGGTNNNGATGGGCAAAATCATGTCCCGGTACTGGAGTACAAGCGATATTCTCTCCGGCGTGCAAGTGCTGCTGGTGGTAGTGTTCGGCGCGGTNTTCTGCCTGCGGGATGAAATGACAAGCGGCGAATATATCGCCTTCCTGAGCTATAATGATATGCTGGTCTGGCCGATCCGCCAGCTGGGGCGGATGATTTCCGAGATGAGCAAGGCCGGGGTCTCTCTGAACCGTATCGGGGAAATCATGGCCGCGGAAGAGGAGCAGGACACGCCCGGCGCGGCGGAGCCACCGATGAACGGCGACATCTGCTTTGATCATGTGTCCTTCGGATATGAGGATGGGCCGGAAATGCTGCACGATATCTGCGTGACCATCCCTGCCGGCACGACGCTCGGTATTCTCGGCGGCACGGGCAGTGGAAAAAGCACGATGATGTATCTGCTGGACCGGCTGTACGACCTGCCGGAGGAAAACGGAAAAATCACGATCGGCGGGAATGATATCCGGGNNATCANACTCTCCCACCTGCGGCGGAATATCGGCATGGTGTTGCAGGAGCCGTTCCTGTTTTCCCGCACGCTGAGGGAAAACCTGACGATCACCTCNCCTGCTCTTTCGGAGGAAGAGCTGACCGCGGCATCCCGCGCGGCCTGTCTGGAAGAAACGATTCAGAGNTTTTCCNGNGGATATGAAACCACGGTCGGTGAGCGCGGCGTGACGCTGTCCGGCGGACAGAAGCAGCGGGCNGCCATCGCGCGGACGCTGACGCGGCAGACGCCGATTCTGATTCTGGATGACAGCCTGTCCGCGGTGGATACGGAAACGGACGCGAAAATCCGCGCCGCGCTGGAAAAGCAGTTCGGCAAGGCGACGATTATTCTGATCAGCCACCGGATGACGACGCTGAGCAANGCNGATCAGGTGCTGGTGCTCGATCATGGAAAGGTGGCCCAGCTGGGCACGCCGGACGAACTGAAAGCGCAGCCGGGTCTGTATCAGGAGATTGACAGAATTCAATCTCTCAGCCGGGAGGAGGTGGGCGCATGACGGAAAAGAAAGAAAAAACGGCTTCCCTGCCCTTCTTCGGCATTCCGAAGCTTGCCCCGTATATCCGGAAGTACCGGAAGACCCTGCTCCTGATGGGCATCTGCGGCNTGGGCGGNACGGCGGTGGATCTGCTGATTCCCTATTTCCAACGCTATGCCTTAAATCATTTTATCGGGGAAAAGACGCTGGACACCCTGCCGGTGTATTTGCTTTTCTATATCGGCGCGATTTGCTTTGCGGCGGTGATGAACTATATTTCCACGAAGAANGCCATGGCGACGGAGGTCCGCGTGAACCGGGATCTGCGNGCAANGGCGTTCGGTCACCTGCAGGAGCTTTCCTTCAGTTATTTTAACCAGAACGCGGTGGGATATATTCACTCCCGGGTCATGAGCGATACGGGGCGTATCGGNTCCCTTGTGTCGTGGACGCTGATGGATTCCGTATGGCATATCAGCTATNTGATCGGCGCAATTACGGTGATGCTTCTCGTCAACGCGCGGCTCGCGCTGATGGTCATCGCGCTGCTGCCGGTGACGGTNCTTCTCTTCTCCGTGTTCCAGAAAAAACTGATTCAGGCCAACCGGGAAATCCGGGAGATGAACAGCCGGATTACCGGGGATTTCAATGAAGGCATCACCGGGGCGAANACNATCAAGACGCTGGTTATTGAGGACCGGATGGGTGACGATTTCCTCCGGGACACCGCGGAAATGCGCAAAAAGAGCATCCGGGTCTCCCGCTTGCGGGGCGCGTTCGGCGCGACAATGAATATNGCNTCTTCCCTCGCCCTGGCCATTGTATTATGGAAGGGCGGATATATCGCGGAAAGCGAGGTTGGCACGTTCTCCATGTTCATGAGCTATGCCCAGGGCATGATGGAGCCGGTNCGCTGGATTGTGGACGCGATTTCCGANGTGATTACNACGCAGGTGAATATCGAGCGCCTGACGAGACTGCTGGAAACCGTGCCGGACGTGAAGGATTCCGAAGAGGTCATCGCGAAATACGGAGACAGTTTCAATCCGAAAAAGGAGAACTGGGAGCCGATCCGCGGGGATATCGAGTTTGAGGATGTCACCTTCCGGTATCCGGACGGTGANGAAAACGTATTGGAACACTTTAATCTGAAGATTCCTTTCGGGTCGAATATCGCCATNGTCGGGGAAACCGGNGCGGGCAAGAGCACTTTGGTGAACCTCGTCTGCCGCTTCTTTGAGCCGACGGAGGGCCGGGTGCTGATCGACGGGCGGGACGCGCGGGAACGTTCCCAGCTCTGGCTGCACAGCGCGCTCGGGTATGTGCTGCAGACCCCGACGCTGTTCTCCGGCACNATTCGGGAAAATCTTCTTTANGGCAATCCGAACGCGACGGAAGAAGAAATTAACCGGGCGCTGAAGCTGGTCAGCGCGGACGGCGTGATCGCGAAAATGCAAAACGGACTGGACACGGATGTCGGTGAAGGCGGNGACCTTCTGTCCACCGGCGAAAAGCAGCTGCTGAGCTTCGCGCGGGCGATCCTCGCCGATCCGCGGATTCTGGTATTGGACGAGGCGACCGCGAGCGTGGACACCNTGACGGAACAGAAGATTCAAAACGCGATTGAAACCGTGATCCGGGGGCGGACGTCCCTCATGATCGCGCACCGCCTGTCCACGGTGAAAAACGCGGACCTGATTCTGGCCGTGAAGGACGGGAAAATCGTGGAAAGCGGAACGCACGCGGA
>Ga0065708_1000148_pt1 | contig 25929 bp, 25 predicted proteins | sample Hoacrofraction12_2_FD_59095 | JGI IMG/M metagenome (GOLD analysis project Ga0065708, IMG submission 59095) | Hoatzin crop microbial communities from Cojedes, Venezuela, sample from fiber fraction 12 v1 | ecosystem: Host-associated > Birds > Digestive system > Esophagus > Crop | place: Venezuela... | reverse complement strand
GGTCGCTCCATCCAAAGTCTGCAGGACAAACGAAAATCTCCTCTGCTTTCTCCATTATGGCATAGTCTACAGAGATATTTTCACACTGCGGGAACTTTTCATCTATCATCGCCTGCTCCTTATCTGTACCATACACCGGTAACAGTTGTTCAAAAATATTGGACATCACTGGTTGATACATTCTAAAAGCATTGACTATCGTAGATATGCTCCAAACAAAAATTCCTGCATTCCAGAAATAATTGTTGTTCTTTATATATTCCTCTGCTGTAGCCAAATCTGGTTTTTCCTTAAACGAGAATACCCTAAATATTTCTTTTATTCTAGGTGACGCTGATGACAAATCGGCTTGTATGTATCCATATCCTGTTTCAGGACGTGAAGGTTTGATACCAATTGTCACGATACTATCATTGTTGGAAGTATAATCAAGACACTGTACTATAACCCTTCTGAATTCTACAGGATTCATTACGACATGGTCACTAGGTGTCACCACAACGTTCGCTTTAGGATTCTTTGATTTTATCCGCCAACTGACATAACAAATACATGGAGCCGTATTACGTCTACATGGTTCACATAATATGTTGGACACGGGAACTTCTGGCAATTGCTCCTTTACCTTATCCACATATTTTTTGTTTGTCACAATCCATACATTAGACGGTTGACACACTCCCTCAAACCTATCATAGGTTAGTTGAAGTAAAGTCCTTCCACATCCCAATACATCTATAAACTGTTTGGGCGTTTCCTGCGTACTCATTGGCCAAAATCTACTGCCAACGCCACCAGCCATTATTACCACATGATTGTTTTCACTTGTCATAAGCCTATTCTATGTGTTATTGGATAATAAATTCAATTCTTTTATCTTATGCAGATAACAAGCTCTACATGCGATAGCGAAATATACCGCTGCCTGTACCCACAATATAAAACATTCCCAACCTGCATCACGTAACGACGCACCCAATGTATTCAGTTTCACGAAACCCGAAGAACCAAAGGTTGAAGGAAGTAAGTATGATAATATCTTGAGATACCAAGGAATATTTGTTCCTGGCCACGATACACCAGATAAGAAAAGCATTGGAACGGTAGAAAAGACTACCAACAACATTACATCCTCACGATGGGGTACCAAATAAGAGAATGTTAGTGCGAAGAATATGCACGCCAACAGATAGGGAACCATAAACATTAACAGGGAATCCCAATGAAGTAATGATGTAAAGGAGAATAACCAAGGGACAAACATGGTAAGATAAGCTACAACAGGTATATATGACACGAAGAAAGCTAATGACCTACCAAAAATAACAGAGTGCACGTCACCATAATTTTTCTCCAGAAATAACGATCTACCCTCTCGCTGCCTGTCACGCATAGTACCACCCAACAGACCTATACCCAACAGCAATGTCTGCTGAATAATGAGCATCAAAACTGTAGGTATAATAAAAGTACCATATCCACTAGTAGGGTTAAAAAGAGCAACGCCCTCAGACTGCAACGGAGCAACTGTTATTTCATCTTCACGCGAAGTCTTATTTTGTGCGACCTTCAACTGTAACTGTGAATTCATCTCTCCTTGTACTGCCGTTGCCGTTTGATATACAGCCTTATAGGCTAACATAAAAGACATATCGCAATATACACTGATAGTCGACTGCTCCATCCTATACAATTTCTTTTCAAAATCGGAAGGGAAGAATAATGCACCATAAATCTTCTGACGACCTATCAACTCTTTCACCTCGTCCAATGACGAGCAATGGTATTTAACTGCGACATCCGGAGAAGCATCATACATACGGATAAACTGACGCGATAATCCACTATGAGAATGATCCACTACTGCTACAGGAACCTCCCTAACCACTTCATTATTGTATATCCATGAATAGAGAAGTGGATAAACATAAGGCAAAAAAAGACAGAAAAGGATTATCGCCCCATCACGGAATATTATTTTCGACTCAGAGAGTGCTATATGCAGAATATTCCTAATACCTAAACGAAGTCTTATAAGTAAATCTCTCATCTCTCTCCTAATCCATATAATCCCAAGTCATCAATGCCATACGGATTCTTCTCAACAAGAAGAATGGCAGCAAGGCAAAACACAAAAGAGCAACCACATTACTTATAACGTAATACAGAGGATATCCATTAAATACACTAACCTGATATATCAGTTCGAAATGTCTCAGAGGAAAAAGTTGAGCTAAAGAAATTAACGGAGCATCCATAGCAAATGCGGGAAGAGCTGCACCACACATAGAAAAACTGAGTACTGCCCACAGAGAACAGATACTCATAGACAAACGAAGAGATGGTACCAAACCAAATGCAAAGATTCCGAAGCCCTCCGAAGCTAAAACCGTAAGAAATGCTAAGACTATTGCATTAAACCATCCTTGATGCGGGAAACCCTTAAAACAGAATAAATAAACAAAAAATCCCAAGAATACCAACATATTGATAATGGTATATGGTAAATATTTACCCGTTATAAGCACTACCATATTGTCCCCAGACATCTCTACCAAATCCTTTGAACGATTATTTTTTATCTCCTGTCCTAAGGAATAAGCTGAAAGTAGAAAAACAAAAGTCAATATTCCACCCGTGACAAGCCACGGACTCAGATAATAATTATAGTTTACCCATGGGTTATTTATTGGATGAATATCCAGTGCTATTGGTTGCAGNAATGTCTTTATCTGATTANCCGTAGCNCCTTTAGCCGACAACGTTGCCTGTCCTACGGCAGCAGAGCCCAACAATGATATTGTTTTCAAGTCACGAAAGACAAATGANCCTGCCGAAACAGAAGCCATCGAATAATAATACGTCACCTTGGGTTGACGAGAGGCAAGGAGATCACGTGTGGTACCTTCNGGAATAAGTAGGAAACCGTAGATTTCACCTCGTTGAACAGCATTTCGNGCTTCATTCATATTNTGNTATNGACCTACNACCTTACACCCTTGAAAGGCATCAAGACGGCGAGCCATACTACGGGTGGTAGAAGTATTGTCAAGATCGACAATGCCAAGAGGTAATTCCTGAGGAANACCTTCNTCCATCATCGATGTGTATAAAAGAATCACCAGTATAGGTAAAACAAAAAGGCACAGAATGTACATAGGACTATGAAAAATTATCCTACATTCGCGTTTTGCTATACCTAATATTCTATNCATTAATATTCCCCTATTTTTTCATTATTAAGGACATACCAGGACGGAGGCCCTCTATCTTGTCGACAGGTCTTGCTCTAAGTTCGAATGTCTTAACATCGTACTTACCAGTACTCTTCGTCGCCTTCCATGCTGCATACGAGCCCTGATCCTTAAGATAGTAAATCTTCATCTTAATATCCTTGTCAAAAGCAGGACAATAAGCAGTAAAGGTATCTCCTATCTTCAATCCTTTGAGCTGATCCTCCTTAACATTGAATGTACCCCATATATCCTGCAACATGGATATTGTCATAATCGGCGACCCTGTACCAACCAATTCACCTATCTTAGGATATACACTACTTACTTCACCATCCATCTGCGCCGTCTGCATCGTTTCACTTATATAAGCATTTACCTCCTGTACGGCGCCCTTTGCTTGGTTCACTTTTGCAGCNGCTGCAGCTTTTTCCTCTTGTCTTGCACCATTAACAGCCATATCATACTGACTCTTAGCAGCTTTTTCCTGTGCGACAGAAGCATCATANAANGCNTTNGTCTCGTCTCTTTTCTGAGCCGTCACGACTCCCTCTTTGNAAAGATTCTCGACACGTTCGTACGATTTCTTCTTCACNTCAACAGCCACTTTCGCCTGTTGCCACAATTCATACGCCCCCTTTATCTGTTCTTGGCGAGCTCCTTTTTGTGCCATCTCACTCATTGCAGAGGCTGCACCCTCAACACTTTTCGCTTGCTGGTATTTCGCCTTTACCTCTGGAGCGTCAATGATAGCTAGGGTATCACCGGCCTTTACATAATCACCCTCTTGTACGAANATCTGTAATATTCGNCCNGGNACCTTACTNGANACGCGATATTCNGAAACCTCGACTTCACCTTGGATAACCTCCTCTTTGGTACCCAATGTAAGGTAACCTATGGCACCCACCACCACAACGATAAGGACTAGACCAAATATTGCGATAAGGACATTGATGTGTTGTGATTTTTCTGACATAATATATTGTTCTTTTGTTTTCTATTGTTAGTATGTTAGTTCTCCCATTGCCTTCTTCAATGCTATTTCAGTCATCTTGACATCTATTGCCGCATCNATCTTCTGTGTTTGCGCCAACAACCATGCCGTTTGAGCCTCCATAACGGTAGTACTGCTTATCACACCTTCCTTAAAGCCCAAGTTGGCACATCTAAGATTCTCATTCGCTTTCTCCGTATTTTTAAGTGTCATAGCATACTTTTTGTTAGCTTCCTTTACNTTGAAACTGCTCTGATTAAGTTGCAGTTCAATCTTTTCTTTAGCCTCATCATATTCTAATTTTGCCATCGTAGTAGCAGACTTCGAAGCACGTATCTTATAAGCCGTCTCAAACCANTTCCATATAGGAACGCGCAAAAGAACGCCTACATTCCATACACCTCCAAACTTATTTTGGAATCCATTGAACACATTAGGATTTGATACGAGATATCCACCTGTAAGAGCAATCATCGGCATATAATCGGCTCGAGCCATCTTCGTTACCTGACCTGTTATATCTACGGCAGTCTGTAACATTTGCAACTCAGGACGTTGTTCTATAGCCTTATCTGTATCAAAATCAGCCGAAGCTACAGCTTCATTTAAGGTTTCTGCATTCTCGTCGGCAAGAGTAATCTCATCAGAAATAGGAAGGCCGCACAACTGTGATAGATACATCTTTGCCAAAGACAAACCGTTATCCGCTTGGGTCTTCTGCATCTCGGCTTCGTTTATCTTCACATCAACAGTAAGTCCATCAGCNCGAGTCGCAACACCTTGATTAATCATCTTTTGAACATCAGAACCTAGCGTTTTGACCAATTCTAAATATTTATTCGCTAACTGCTGTTTATGTTTCAATGACACTACCAACCAATAAGCATTCTCTACGTTGTATATTATTTCTTGAGTCTTTTGGTCATATCCAATATCTGCCATTCGTTCAGAATAGTCTGCAATCTTGTTGATTGCAGTAATCCTACCGCCCATGAAAATCGGTTGGGTTACCATAATTGATGCTGTAAAAATATTTCTTGTATCAGTACGGAACGCATCTACAATCTGGCTACCTCTCTTATTCAAAAGACCTTCCACCGTCCCTGCGAGATCTGAAACATCCACCTCCTGTGACAATTCACCCAATATGCTAGCGAAAGCGCTCTGAGACAAGCCTGAACCTATCGTATTTACAGCAGTCGTTCCCAAATTCGACAGTCTAGACTTCTGATTATCATTCAATAGCGAAATCTCTTTACTGAAGAAGGAATATGACCCGTATGCATTCAGACGCGGCAAAAATTTCGTTCGAGCAGCCTTTCTTACATTCATTGCCGNCTCTTTCTTCACCTTTGATATGCTCAGCTGCTTATTATTCCTCAATGCCAACTGTCTACAACTGTCCAGTGACAAAAAATATTGAGCATTTGCTTCACAAACAAAGCTTGTAATAAAACATAATATGAATATCTTCTTCATACGAATCGTTTATATAGCATAATCAAGGACAATGGGAATTTAACAAGTCCTGTTGTAGTCCCATCGCCCTAAAATAAAACGATGCAAAGATAGCAAATATTATCCTAAAGACAAAATTAGATGCAAATATTTTCAAAGTTTTTGGGAACAACTTTTGTTTTTATGGTATTTTTTACTATCTTCGCACTCAGAAGTTTCTCACTAACCCGTTTGCTTATGAGATGGATTGGCAAGATTTGGAATTTTTACATAGAGGGATTCCGTGACATGACGTTAGGAAAGACGTTGTGGATGGTAATTCTCATAAAGTTGTTAGTTATATTCCTTATCCTGAAGGTCTTCTTTTTTCCCAACTACATCGGTGAACATAGTGAAGACGGCAAAGAGGCGGAGTTCGTCACTACAGAACTTCTAGAACGGGCATCAGAATGATTATATAAACCAAATAAAACGATTATGCTACAAAACCTTTTACTTGAAATCAGCAGTCAGACAATAGACTGGTCAAGGGCACAATTTGCATTGACAGCTATCTATCACTGGCTATTCGTCCCTCTCACCCTTGGATTGGGTGTGATAATGGGCATTGTAGAGACCATCTTTTACCGTACCAATGATCCGTCGTGGAAGGTGGCATCAAAATTCTGGCAACGGCTTTTCGGCATCAACTTTGCCATGGGAGTCGCCACTGGTATCATTCTCGAATTTGAGTTCGGAACGAACTGGAGTAACTATTCGTGGTTTGTCGGTGACATTTTCGGAGCACCTTTAGCTATCGAGGGTATCGTGGCTTTCTTTATGGAATCGACGTTCGTCGCCGTGATGTATTTTGGATGGAACAAGGTATCCAAAGGTTTTCACCTCGCCTCAACGTGGCTCACGACTATTGGAGCGACATTATCAGCATGGTGGATCCTTGTTGCCAACTCATGGATGCAGTATCCCGTAGGACAAGAATTCAATCCAGATACGATGAGAAACGAGATGACATCGTTTATCGACGTGGCTTTCTCGCCTTTTGCCGTAGACAAATTCTTTCATACCGTTATCTCATCCTGGATCATCGGAGCCATCTTCGTCGTCGCTGTCAGCAGTTGGTATCTGCTGAAGAATAGAGAGCATCAACTCGCTCTAAGAAGTATTAAGATCGGCGGCATCGTAGGTCTTATCGCTTCTTTATTGGCTTGTATCTCCGGTGACGTATCGGCTGTTACCGTNGGCAAAACACAACCTATGAAACTTGCGGCTATGGAAGCGTTATACAATGGCGGTAACGGTGTCAGTCTTACTGGTATAGCAGCCGTAAACCCGTTCAGTCAACCTGACTACGTTAACGAAAAGGAAGCACCTTTAAGAATAGCTGTACCCTACGCTCTGTCTATTATGGCAACCCACGATCCAAACGGATATGTGCCTGGAGTAAATGACATACTCAACGGGTATACCAAAGAGGATGGAACCGTTGAACCCTCGTATGACGAGAAAATAAAAAGAGGACGTATCGCCATAGATGCATTAGCGAAATACAGACAGGCAAAGAAAGATGGAAATACCGCATTATCAGAAACTTATCTTACAGACATAAAGGAAAACATTAAATATTTCGGGTATGGATATATAAAAGATAAACACGACCTGGTACCTTTTATCCCGATATGTTTCTATGCCTTCCGTGTAATGGTAGGTCTGGGATGCTTGTTCATACTTTTCTTCGCGGTATTGTTATTCGTATTGTATAGACAAGACATACAGANAAAGAAATGGATTCTCTTTTCTTCCATCATATTAGTACCGTTGGCATATATAGCATCTGAGGCAGGATGGATNGTGGCAGAACTCGGTAGACAACCTTGGACTATACAGGATATGTTACCCGTGTCAGCAGCTATTAGTGCGCTCAATCCAGGAAGTGTAATGTTAACATTCTTCATCTTCCTCGTATTATTTACAACCATGTTGGCAGTGGAATTAAACATCATGTTTAAACAAATAAAGAAAGGGCCTGAATCATGACATATCAATTTTTACAACATTACTGGTGGTTCCTGATATCACTGTTAGGAGCACTTTTTAGTCTTCCTTATGTTCGTACAAGGTGCCAATTCTCTGGTATTTTCACTGGGAAAGGATATCGACGAACGACGTATGATAATGAACTCCACTGGTAGAAAGTGGGAACTCACGTTTACAACGTTGGTAACATTCGGAGGAGCTTTTTTTGCATCTTTCCCCCTCTTCTACTCTACTAGTTTCGGAGGAGCCTACTGGCTTTGGATGATTATACTCTTCTCATTCGTTTTACAAGCTGTTAGCTATGAGTTCCAGAATAAACAGGGTAACCTTCTTGGTACGAAGATGTTCCAGTGGTTNCTTATTATCAATGGTATCATAGGACCGCTACTTCTAGGTGGAGCTGTTGCAACATTCTTCGATGGCAGTAATTTCATTATTGAGAAGAATAATATTGTAGATGAGGTACAACCAGTGATAAGCAGATGGGCTAACTCCAGCAATGGTCTCGATGCTCTGCTCGACCCATGGAACTTGATTTTTGGTCTGTCGGTATTTTTCCTTGCACGTATACTCGGTATTCTATATATAACGAACAATATCGATGACGAAAACATCCGCTCTAGGGCAAACACAAGACTCTTAGGATGCACTGTCGTTTTTCTCATACTTTTCCTATCCTTCTTTGTTAGGACACTACTAAAGGACGGATATGCCTACGACCCAGTAACAGGAGAGATAACAATGGAACCGTATAAATACCTACATAATTTGGTGGATATGTGGTACGTCACAGTGATACTTGTCATCGGACTTTTACTAGCTCTGTATGGTATAATACGCACTATCTTCAGTAAAACCTATTTCAAAGGTATTTGGCCTACGGGTATAGGTGTGATACTGACGGTACTTGCCCTATTGTTATGTGCGGGATGGAATAATACNGCTTACTATCCGTCTAATGTAGACTTACAAAGTTCTCTGACAATAGAAAACAGTTGCTCTAGCTATTTCACACTGAAAACAATGACATACGTGTCTTTTCTCATACCTTTCGTNTTAGCATACATAGTTTACGCTTGGTACTCTCTGGATAAGAAAAAAATAGACAAAGAAGAAATACGAACAGAAGAAGGTTATTAATAAACGATTATATATGGAACAGATTAAAAGTGAGAAGCTTACGCTTANGGTAAGCAGTATGGGAGCAGAGCTTCAGAGTATAAAAGATAACAATGGCAAAGAATATCTGTGGCAGGNTGATGCAAAATATTGGAACCGTCATTCTCCACTACTCTTCCCCGTTGTCTGCGGGTTATGGGAAGGGAAGTACCGCTATGCCGGTAAAGAATATTCTATGGAACGTCATGGCTTTGCCAGAGATACTGAGTTTACGCTAATAAGCAAATCAGAAAATAAGGTAACATTCGCCTTACACGAAAGTGAAGAAACTCTTAGACAATATCCTTTCCCTTTCAACATCGCAGTAACGTATCGCTTAGATAGTAATAAGATTCATGTGATATGGCACGTAGAGAACACAGGAAACACAGAGATGCATTTCCAGATAGGCGGTCATCCTGCATTCAACGTACCCGACATCAATGAAGGTGATGCACTGATAGGTACTATGCGTTTTAGATAATACGAACAAGATAGAACGAATCTACGGAAACGAAGGCGGTTGTATCAATCCTGAACGTTTTGAATTAAAGACAGACAATGGATTATACGAATTTACTGAAGAGAGTTTCAAAGACGATGCCGTCATTATTGACAAAAGTCAGGTTCATAAGATTGAGCTATTAAACAAAAAGATGCAACCAGTTGTCACTTTATCGTTTAAAGCTCCTGCCGTGGGACTATGGAGTCCTTTCGGAAAAAACGCGCCCTTCGTNTGTATAGAACCATGGTACGGTATTCACGACTGGGCACATTACGACGGAGAGTTTCAGGATAAATATCTTATGAATCATCTACTACCGGGAGCTTCATTTATGAGCGAATATACTATTGAGATTAACGTATAAACGCTATCACCATCATATTAAGGTTCCGGACAATCAAGTCTGGAACCTTAATATTTTACAACGCCCCTCTCAATGAGAATATACCCTTCAGAAGACCTATTCCTAGATAAGATAACAAACATGCGATTCTGGTCTTCCTGCGTGCCCGGTGGTCTATAATAACATTCCTACGATATTTTTTTATTATACCATATAACTGCTCTGTATAAAAATGTTCTTTCATGGGAATGTCCAGTACGACATGGAAAACAAGACTTTCTATCCTGCACATAACCGCATTTCGTATGCAAGAACTGGTAGATGACATATAATGTTCAAGTTGCAATACTATCTGGTTACATGAATCAAACTTAACCTTACTAAAAGGTGNGACGTTCAATACTACCGCTACGATACAGATAATTATAGCTTCGATAATCCAAATATGCGATTCTAGTACATCTAATCATAAGTTTGTATATGGTCGCCATATCTTCATATACATATCCTTTAGGGAAACGTATACCCTCTGCGAAGAGACTTTTAGCATATAACTTCCCGCATGCAGAGGTGTCAAAACCCTTCTGATAAAAGAGCGAAATGATAGCGTCATCACTGCTATAAATCTTTACATTATTTTTTCTCGAAGTATCTTTAATCGTATAATCACTCTCATTGACAGGATTCAGTGTGGTAACAGAGATCTGCGAGTCAGATTCTTGCAGGATATCATACAACGTAGATACATAATCATTATTCACGAAATCATCACTATCTACAAATGTTATATATTCACCGGAAGCCTCGCCAAGAGCCACATTACGGGCATCGGCAAGACCTCCGTTTTCTTTATGTATCACCCTTATTCTATCATCCTCACGAGAATAAATATCTGCAATCTCCCCACAGCGATCCGGACTACCATCATCGACAATTATTACTTCAAGATTTCTGTACGTTTGACACTGTATACTACGAATGCAACGGGGTAGATAACTCTCTACGCAATATGCGGTTACTATCACTGTTATTAAAGGGTTGTCCATATTATTGTTTATATTAAAGATTCCAGTATTCGTGATTTATAAGGATAAGTATATCCCAAGTCGGCTACAACAACCGTCATAAACCAATAGAAGAGATAGAAAATAATGGGTAATGAAACATATCTATATGAATTTTTCGTGGTATAATAGGTTAACGTTACGATATTTACGATAAGGAAATAATCAACCACTCGCACTGCATAAGTAGAGATGAGTCCCAGAAAGCAGAGTATCAGACTCGTCATCAACACGTAATTGGAAAGTATCCAAAACGATGTTCGCTTATTATACCGAGTTACCAACCAGAAATATGCAAGATTGAAACCATGAAGAGCTAACTGCGAAATAGGTATATTCGTTCCATAGACATCAGAATTACCATATAAAGCATCATATTTCTCCTCCGTCAGACCTACTGCAACCATTGTTTCCAACATATAACTAAAATTGTAAAGTATCAGCGATAATACCACAACACTGAAGGCTAACGTTATCTTACGTCCCATTATATATGGAATTCTTTCTATTAGCCAATAAAGTGCAAGAATAGAAATAAAAAGTATCGAAGAATAATGAAAAAAATAAGCTATTATCATCGATACAGCACAGAGGATATACTCTCTGCCTATTAAGGCAATCAACGCCACTCCACAAAAAGGTATTGACATAGACTGACGCATCGCATTTAACGAAGTGTTATAGCAAGAGAATAAGTACAGAAACATGGCAAGACATATATCTATCCTACTCTTTCCAAACAAAAACGCTACACCTATAATCATTATAAGTTGATTGACAAATAGGAACCAATGTATGTCACGGGTATATTCTGATACGAGATATGCTACAGTTACGAATAANGGCTCTACCACATCGTTATCTTTTAATGCACCTAATAACGAGTATGATGTCAAAGCCTCATCGAATGTATAAGTAGGATAGCCCAAGGTATCAGTACCTATACATAAGTCTCTACAACCACCTAGGATAGCTGGAGGCAAAACGGCCAGACAGAAAAAGATAATGCGTACTATCCCTTGATGTTTTGTTCCGGCATAAAAGAGTGACAATGACAAAATAAATGTTATCAGATATGGTATCATAATTATTATCGGTGTAAAAAGTGATTACGTTCGTAGTGAACCATGTCTTACTAGATTCATAATACGTAGCAAGAGCTTTAGATTCCGTATACCCATACTATGCCACATTCGCTGTTCCCACACATAAAACCACGGCATCCATGTAGCGGAATAATGATGTATGGAATAGGTACGGTCTGTTATCCGTATATCTCCATTTATATAGTTCATTGGACAAAAATATTCTGATGAAAAAATAGCCACATCATTATATATCTTCGTCTCACCGTCTATTGTAGCGCCATAATGTCTTAATGCTTCTGTCTGTATTAGTGGACAAGTGATTAAATTTAATGATCCGTCGTCATTATAAAAGTCTAGTGATTCATACGTGCCTAGAATATCTTTCAATATTGGATGATGNCTTACGGATCCGAAACCNAATCCGAANGCNATGTAATGAGTTGTTTTTACNTCNNNAGATTTCTCATAACCACAGAACATCTGNTATCTAAGCAAGTCATCGAAAGATTTTATCACTTCCACATCGGTATCAAGATATATTCCGCCAAATTGGTTTACAACATCTATACGACAGTAGTCTGATACAAAAGCCCATTTCTTCTCATTGTACGCATCCGACATAAATCTACATTTTCTGATATCATAGTTGTCTTCATTCCATTCCATGATATCATAGTCCGGCATGTGTCTCTTCCATGACGATATGCAGTGCTCGACAAGTTTTGGTTTTTGTTTACCGCCAAACCAACAATAGTGAATCGTTTTAGGTATCATAAATCCCGTTATCAAATATCTCTATCCACCATACGTATAATAATAACCATACCTACCTCCGCCATCAGTACCATTGAGTAAGACACTGAGGTTATTAAATCTTTGCGACCGATAGTAGCTGTCAATAAATGTAAGCATATTACGTTCCAATAGTCCACAACGTACAACAAATAATGTTGCATCCACATATTTGTTTATGATGTCATCATCTGTCACGACTTCCACTGGAGGACAGTCTAGGAAAATATAATCATATTTCATTTTAAGATCCGTCATCATCATCTGTAATCGCGGTTCAGACAATAGTTCCGAGGGATTGGGAGGAACAGTTCCTATAGGCATAAGATCAAATCCATTATTATCTATATCTTTGATTATTACGCTGTCGTAATCACTAACATGTCCTGCAAGAAAGTCGCTAACACCATATTTCATATCTCCGGATAAAGANCTTAGACTATGCTTTCGTAGATCAAAATCAATGAGCAATACACGTTTGTTTTTTAGTGCAAAGACAGCTCCAAGATTGGCCGTTATAAATGTTTTACCACTTCCCGAATTAGCTGATACAACCATCATGATATATGCTCCATCCGTTTTNGAATTCATAAACTCTATATTNGTACGAAGTACNCGNAGNGCTTCATTTACNATATCACGACTGTCCTTCTTTACAACTATNGCCAATGATGTATCTGAATCTTTTTTTCGACGTGACAGAGATTTTTTTCTCAGACTCCCTACTAACGGGATTTCACCTACAAAAGGAGCACTTATNGANGCNANATCTGCTCTCGAACGAACCATCGTATTTACCTTTTCTTTGAAATATAGTAAAAAAGCAGGTAANAATATCGACAGAATAAAGGCAAGAGACAGTGTTGACATCTTCTTGGGTGACGTAGGTCTGAANGATCCACCTCTATCNGGAGTAACAATAACACGGGTATTGTAACTCGTGAATGCTTGAGAAAGTTCATTCTCNTCACGNTTCTGCAGTAAGAAGAGATACAATGATTCCTTTACNTTCTGTTGACGTTCATCAGACAANAGTTTNCCTGCNTGACGAGGATTGGCACTAATACGTGCATTGGCNCCTGCACGCATTGACATAGAACTGCCTATCCTCATGTTGAGTGATGCAATGTAATTGTCTATCGATGAGATAACGGCTGAACGAAGTTGCGAAAGTTGTTGATCCATATCCTTCACCAATAGATTTTCTTCACTTGAGTTTCCTGCCAACCTGTTCCTTTGCAACTGTATCGTATTATATTGATTTATCATACCTTGTATATTACTTTCCTCAAGTCCGGCATTTGCAGGTATCAGTTGGTCTTTATGTCCACGTATATGATTCAGGAGATAACGTGACACGCTCAACTGATTATTTAGGTTCATCAGTTCCCTGTTCGCTTCCGCCGATTGTTCCATATCCATCTTCGCAGAGGCAATAAGATCGGGAGTCATAGTATTGCTCTTGTAAGAAGATATGATATTATCCACATTGCCGAGGTCACATTCTATCACCTTCAGTCGTTCTGCTATGAATTCATTGGTACTGAGAGATATCCTGTTCTTGTCCTCTATCCATCTTTCATTGTATACGTTTATCAGGGTACTAAGTACATCTTCTGCTCTTTGGATATTAACGTCTACAAACGTTAGATTTATAACGTTCGCCTGCTTTTCTTGCAGTTCTACTTTCAGACGACTGCAATAGGTCTCCATAGTCTGAATATAACCATAACGGTTTACGTGTATATCGTAATCGAAAGATTTCTTCGGCCAATCTTTCGTTTTTTCTACCAATATTTCACCAATAGGGGTTCTAAGCGATTCGTCAAACTTTGCTATACGCGCACCATCATATAAAAAGCCGTTTTTACTAAGATTCTTTATTATAACACTATTTTTATCTCTCGGCGCAATAGTAAGACTTACGACGTCATTGTCTCGAAGGCCTTTTATCTTCACTTGCAATGGCAATGTACTACCATACAATACCTCATCATGAAATGCACCCTCTCGCGAATAGTTAATATTCAGATCCAAACGTTTGACGACATCGTACATCAGGTTAGGAGACTGAAAATTTATCACCTCATCATTCACACTACTGTTAAAGGTCAAGATTCCAAGATTGGAAAACTGTGATGAGATATCACTATGGGCGTTTCGTCCTCTCATCTCCTGTTTAACAAGTATCGATGCTCCCCGAGTATAGCTTTTAGGTGTCCGCAACAAATACCACACCGCAATACTCATACAAATGATAAAAGAGAAGAGAAAATAATACCATTTGTGCAAACACAATCTCAAGAAATCTTTTGTTTTGATCACCCTTCCCTCATCATTGAGAAAAATGTCACTAATCTGATTTTCAAGGTACGACATAGATTATTATTTTTTGATATTAGACCATTATTCNGATGCAAATATATACACAAAAATCAAATAATGTTCAAATCAATAAGCTAAAGTATGATAATATTGCTTAATAAATATTAATATCGCCTATTAAGAGCGCAACAAAATTGAAATAGGGTAAATAAATAGGTCATTTTTTTGTACCTTTGCGGCCGATTTTATTCACAGTAAACATAAAGTCTAATTTTATTAATTAAAAACAATTATTTATTATGTCAGAATTAACAAAAAACGTAAATCCGGTAGCTGATTTCGACTGGGACGCATACGAAAGTGGTTCCGTAGCAACGAATGTCAGCAAAGAAGACCAGCAAAAGGCTTACGATGGAACACTTAACAACGTAAGCGAGCATCAGGTCGTTGATGGCAANGTAACATCCATCGACAAAAAAGAAGTAATCGTAAATATTGGTTACAAGAGTGATGGTGTTATACCAGCTAGCGAATTCCGTTACAACCCCGATCTNAAAGTAGGTGATACCGTAGAGGTATACGTAGAGAGTCAGGAAGACAAAAAAGGTCAGTTAATATTNTCTCACAANAAGGCTCGTATGAGCAGAAGTTGGGATCGCGTTAACGAGGCTCTTGAGAAAGANGAGATCGTTAAGGGTTATATCAANTGCCGCACTAAGGGTGGTATGATNGTTGATGTATTCGGTATCGAGGCATTCTTGCCAGGTAGCCAGATTGATGTTCATCCTATCCGTGACTACGANGAGTACGTTGACAANACAATGGACTTCAAGATTGTTAAGATTAACCAGGACTTCAAGAATGTCGTTGTTTCTCATAAGGCTCTCATCGAGGCTGAACTCGAGCAGCAGAAGAAAGAGATTATCGGCAAACTCGAAAAAGGTCAGGTTCTCGAAGGTGTCGTTAAGAATATCACATCTTACGGTGTATTCGTTGACCTCGGTGGTGTTGACGGACTCATCCATATCACAGACCTCTCTTGGGGTCGTGTAAATGATCCTAATGATATCGTTAAGCTCGATGAGAAAATNAAAGTCGTTATCGTTGATTTCGACGAGGAGAAGAAGCGTATCGCTCTTGGCGTTAAGCAGCTTACTCCACATCCATGGGATTCACTTGATCCTAACCTCAAGGTTGGCGACCATGTTAAGGGTAAGGTAGTCGTATTGGCAGACTACGGTGCATTCCTCGAAATCCAAACAGGTGTTGAGGGTCTTATCCACGTTAGTGAGATGTCATGGAGCCAGCACCTCCGTTCAGCTCAGGACTTCCTGCATATAGGTGACGAGGTTGAGGCTGTTATCTTGACTCTCGATCGCGATGAGAGAAAGATGAGCCTTGGTATCAAGCAACTTAAAGAGGATCCATGGGAGACTATAGACGTTAAATACCCTGTAGGTAGCAAACATGTTGCTAAAGTACGTAACTTCACAAACTTCGGTATCTTCGTAGAATTGGAGGAAGGTGTTGACGGACTTATCCACATCAGCGACCTGTCTTGGACTAAGAAGGTTAAACATCCTGCAGAATTCACACAGGTTGGTGCTAACATCGATGTTGTAGTTCTTGAAATAGATAAGGAAAATCGTCGTCTGTCTCTTGGACACAAGCAGTTGGAAGACAACCCTTGGGATGCTTTCGAAGCTAAGTATACTGTTGGATCAGTACACAAAGGAAAGATCGTTGAACTNATTGANAAGGGTGCAGTAATCCAGCTCGAAGAGAACGTAGAAGGATTCGCAACACCTAAACATCTCGTTAAACAAGACGGTTCACAGGTTAAGAAGGGCGATGAACTTGATTTCAAAGTTATCGAGTTCAACAAAGATAGCAAGAGAATCATCCTCTCTCACAGCCGTACNTACGAAGAGGGACCTNCAGAGGAGAAGAAGTCNTCAAAGAAATCTTCAAAGAAAGATGATTTGAAGATTGAGAACAAGGCNGCAGGTACATCACTTGGTGATATCGATGCACTCTCTCAACTGAAAGCGCAGATGGAAGAAGGAGAAAAATAATAAATTCTCATAACAAATACGCTAAGAGGGGACGCCGTCAAACAGCGTTCCCTCTTTACAAATATAGAGAAATAAACCTACAGATATTACAAACAATCAAAAAATTTAAACATGAAAAGATTTGCATTTAAGATGATCCTGAAAAAAGGATGTGAAAAAGAGTATGAGAAGCGCCATGCTGCAATATGGCCAGAACTAAAGACAAATGATNAAAGACTCTGGAGTCAGTGACTACAGTATCTTCTGGGATAAAGAAACAAATCTNNTTTTTGCGGTACAGAAATGCTCTAAAGAAACAAATAGTCAGGATACAACAAATGTGGATCCTATAACACAAAAATGGTGGAATATGATGGCAGACATCATGGAGGTTAATCCAGACAACTCACCTGTGAGCATTCCACTCGTGGAACTTTTCCACATGGATTAAAATTAATAAATTGACACGATTTTACTATGTTTCCCGCATTTCTGAAAGAGATACGGGATTTTTTTTGTAAATTTGCAGCCATAGCAGTTATTATTGATAATAAATACGAATATAGTATGTTGCGTATAGCAGTACAATCAAAAGGTCGTCTTTTTGAAGACACCATGGATTTGTTGGCCGAAGCAGACATTAAAGTCGGCAGTAGTAAAAGAACACTCTTGGTACAAGCATCTAATTTCCCNTTGGAAGTGCTTTACCTCAGAGATGACGATATCCCCGAAAGCGTAGCCTCTGGCGTTGCAGACATAGGTATTGTAGGAGAAAACGAGTTTATGGAGAGAGGCGAAGATGCCGATGTCATAGAGAAATTGGGATTCAGCGCCTGCAGATTGAGTCTCGCAATACCTAAAGCAAACGAATACAAAGACGTACATTGGTTCGAGGGCAGAAGAATTGCAACCAGCTACCCTAATATACTTCATAAATATCTCGAAAAGAATAATGTCAACGCTGATATACATGTCATAACCGGTAGCGTGGAAATAAGTCCGGGTATCGGTTTGAGCGACGGTATATTTGATATTGTCAGTAGCGGTAGTACACTCGTTAGCAACAACCTCAAGGAGGTAGAGGTAGTAATGAAGTCTGAAGCNATACTTATCGGAAATAAGGATTTGTCAGACGAAAAAAAGCAGATTTTGGAAGAACTGCTGTTCAGAATTCATGCCGTAAGAGCTGCACAGGACAAAAAGTATGTGATGATGAACGTACCTAAAGCTCAACTGAAAGAGATAATCGACGTTTTACCAGGCATAAAAAGTCCTACTATCATACCTCTTGCTGATGACGAGTGGTGCTCTATACACACAGTGTTAGACCAGAAAAGATTTTGGGATATAATAGGACAACTTAAGTCACTCGGAGCACAAGGCATTCTCGTCGTACCTATCGAAAAGATGATATTATAAAAAGTATAACATTCCTATAACCAGCAATATAACTGCAGTATATTAAATAAAAAGATGAATGTAATTAGATATCCGGAGAAAGACTCGTGGAATGAAATAACGACACGCCCACACTTAGATATTTCGCAACTTACCAACACTGTTAATGAAGTTCTGAACGAGGTAAGGGTGCATGGTGATGATGCTGTGAAAACGTACGAGGAGAAATTCGATCATGTCCGTCTCAGCGATCTTGCAGTAAGCAAAGAGGAGATAGAAGAGGCTAAAAAGAATATGTCCAAGGAGTTGTATGAGGCATTGAAACTTGCCCATTCAAACATATCAAAATTTCATGAGAGTCAACGTTTCGATAGTAAAAAGGTTGAAACGTGCAGTGGCGTTACATGTTGGCAGAAAAGTATTGCGATAGAGAAAGTCGGATTGTATATTCCCGGTGGAACAGCCCCACTCTTCTCCACTGTACTTATGCTTGCCACTCCTGCCAAGATTGCCGGTTGTAAGGATATCGTACTTTGTTCACCGCCAAATAAGGAAGGAAAACTACATCCCGCTATACTTGTGGCTGCAGATATTGCGGGAGTAAACAAAATTTTTAAGGCNGGNGGTGTACAAGCTATNGGAGCTATGGCGTACGGTACAGAGAGCATACCGAAGGTATATAAGATCTTTGGACCAGGCAATCAGTATGTAATGGCAGCCAAACAGCAGGTTAGTCTGCACGATGTTGCAATAGACATGCCCGCAGGTCCTTCCGAGGTATGCTGCATAGCAGACAAAAACGNAAATCCCGTTTTTGTTGCAGCCGATTTATTGTCACAGGCAGAACACGGAACGGATTCTCAGGTGATACTAATCACAGACAGTGAGGAGATGATAGGAAAGGTTACCGACGAACTAGACAAGCAGTTGAATGTCCTTCCTCGCAAAGAGATTGCTCAACAGAGTCTCAACAACTCTCGTATAGTATTGGTTCATGATCTCGACGAAGCAATGGATTTAAGTAATGCATACGCTCCGGAACATCTGATAATTGCAACCGACAACTACGAGGAATTAGCTGATAAGGTGATTAATGCAGGTAGTGTGTTCTTAGGAAAATATGCATGCGAAAGCGCTGGAGACTATGCTAGCGGAACGAATCATACTCTTCCTACACACGGATATGCCTTAGCGTATAATGGTGTCAACCTTGACAGTTACAACCGTAAGGTTACGTTCCAACATTTATCTAAAGACGGAATAAAAAGTATTGGCAAAGCTGTNGAACTTATGGCAGAAAACGAATCNCTACATGCACATAGGAATGCTATGACCGNCAGACTCTCATCAATTGGAGAATAGTTAAGATGTTCTCACTCCTGAAAAAGATATAAGATGAAAGAACTTAGAGAATTAGTACGAAAAAATATATGGGATCTTGCACCGTACAGCAGTGCGAGAAACGAATATAGCGGAAAAGTGGCTAACATATTTCTCGATGCCAACGAGAATCCTTTTAATAAGCCTTTCAATAGGTATCCCGACCCTCTTCAGNAAGAACTGAAAGAGAAGATATCCAAGGTAAAAAGGATTCCAAAGGAATGTATCTTCTTGGGTAATGGCAGCGACGAGGCGATAGATCTGCCNTANAGAATATTCTGCAGACCGGGTATCGATAATGTCGTGGCAATAGAGCCAACGTATGGCATGTACAAAGTATGTGCAGATATCAATGATGTGGAATATCGTCCCGTACTACTTGACGAGAACTACAACATGTCTGCCGACAGACTGCTGGAGGCAACAGATGAAAATACAAAAATAATATGGATATGCTCTCCGAATAATCCTACGGGTAATGATATAAACCGAGAAGAAATGGTGAAAGTCGTAAGTAACTTCGATGGTATCGTAATCATTGATGAGGCATACGGCGATTTTACCCGACAGACACCCATGCGCACGGAGATAGGCAAATATCCTAATCTGATAGTTCTAAATACTTTCAGTAAAGCTTGGGGATTGGCAGGTATCCGACTCGGTATGGCTTTTGCCTCGAAAGAAATTATCGACATATACAACAAGGTTAAATATCCATACAACGTAAATCAACTCACTCAACAGCAGGCGATGAGTGCCCTCGAGGATCCTTTTAAGGTAGACCAGTGGGTTCGTGATCTCGTTTTGGAAAGATCACGATTGATGGATGCGGTTGCGATATTGCCTATCACCGAACAGGTATATAACAGTAATGCAAACTTTTTCTTGGTAAAGGTAAACGATGCACAGAAAATTTATAATTATCTCTTGGATAAGGGTATCGTAGTACGTAACAGATCACGTATCACACTATGTGGTAATTGTCTTAGAATAACAATAGGTACGAAAAATGAAAATAGCGAACTTCTTTCTGCTCTTAGGCAGTATTAGTCTTTTGTGCTGTTGCGGCGGTGGCAATGGTAACGAAAAAATAGATTTTGACAAGATTGAGGTTAAAAAGCAGGTAAACATAGATCCTAAAAACCCGTCCTCTCCAAAATGTGACATTGACATATCCGTACATAGCGCTGCAAAAAATGGCAATGCTATAGGTAAGAAGATTGATTCTCTCCTTATCGATCAGTTGTTTATGCTTCAGGGAGACCTCACGATGCGCGAGGCTGCGGATTCCTTTGCCAACAAATACGTATACGACTATCAACATGAGTTCTTAAGCGCATATCGTGAAGCCAGTGAAGATTTCAAGGAGACATATAACTTTGTAAATCATATAAAGACGGAAGTCGAAAAAGGGCGCAACGATATAATCGAATACGAAGCTGAGGTTACGATGTATGAAGGCGGTGCGCACCCCTTGACTGTAGAAATACTGATGAATTTTGATCCGAAGACAGGTAAACTCCTTACACTTAAGGATGTGTTCAAACCAGACAGCGAAGCTAAGCTCAAAGAGCTGCTAATAAANAAGTTACTCAAGGATACCGGGAAGAAGAATCTTCATGAACTCAACGAAGAGGGATTTCTGCTGAACACCGACATATATCCTTCAGAGAACTTCAAGTTTGATGACGATGAGATGGTATTCCTATATAACCCGTATGACATTGCGCCTTATGTGGTTGGAAAAATAGAAATAGAACTCGACTATGACGATATTAAAGACATACTTTCCGAAGATTACAGATGAACAGACAAGGCAGTTTGAAGCCTTGAATGACTTGTATCACGATTGGAATACAAAGATTAATGTGATATCNAGGAAAGACATCGATAATCTTTACGAGCATCATGTGCTCCATTCCCTTGCCATAGCAAAACTGATACAGTTTCGTCCTAATACAAAAATTTTGGATTTTGGCACCGGAGGAGGTTTCCCGGGAATACCACTGGCAATAATGTTTCCTGACGTTCAGTTTAAACTGATTGACGGTACAGGCAAAAAAATCATGGTAGCTCAATCGGTAGCAGACAGCATAGGATTGAAAAACGTTACTGCCGTTCATTTAAGGGGTGAGGACGAGAAGGATAAATTTGATTTCATCGTATCTAGGGCCGTAATGCCCCTACCCGACCTCGTTAAGATTGTCAAAAAGAATATATCTAAAGAGCAAAAAAATTCTCTGCCNAATGGTATCATCTGTCTTAAAGGCGGTGATGTACAGGCAGAGATATACCCTTTTAGGAAGATTGTTGACGTGACNGATATCAATAGTTTCTTCAAAGAAGAATTCTTTAAGGAAAAACATATCATCTATCTCCCGGGATAATAGAAAAAAAATAACATCATGTTCGAAATAAAGAGGTTCGTATGCAATGTTCTTGCTGAAAACACATACATCGTCAGCGATGAGACAAAAGAATGTGTAATCATCGACTGTGGCGCTTTCTACCAGGAAGAAAAAGATGCCATAGCTGCATATATAGAGAAAGAGGAACTGAAACCCGTACATCTTTTGGTAACACACGCTCATATAGACCATAACTTCGGTAATAATTTCGTATTAGAGAAATATGGTTTAAAGGCTGAGGTCTGTGCTGAAGATGAGTTTCTGATGAATAAGATGAAGGGGCAACCGGCACAATATCTTAAGATAATGCATTACGAGGAACCGTTTCCTCCCGTAGCACGTTATTTCCGAAACGGAGAAATGATTTCGTTTGGTAACCACCAGTTCAAAGCAATAAATACTCCGGGACATACTCCGGGATGTACATTCTTTTATTGTGAAGAAGAAAAGATTGCTTTCTCCGGCGACACTCTGTTTAGATTCAGCGTGGGAAGGACAGATCTTGAGGGTGGTGACATGCATGCCATGGATAATAGTCTCCATAATATAGTGGCAAAATTACCTTGGGACACTGTGGTATACCCCGGACATGGTGAGAAGACGACTATCAGAGAGGAGATGTTCTCTAATCCCTATTTGGGAAGTCTTGGTATATACTAAATGGTAATGGCAGCTAACGAGAAAATTATCTTAGGTATTGACCCCGGCACGAACATCATGGGATATGGTGTAATAAAAGTGCTGGGACAGAAAGCCGAAATGGTGAGCATGGGGGTCGTTGATATGCGAAAGATACATGATATCAACCTTCGTCTAGGAAAGATTTTCGAGCGTGTGACAGGTATCATAAATGAGTATCTACCCGACGAGATGGCCATTGAAGCACAATTCTTTGGTAAGAACGTACAAAGTGTTTTGAAACTTGGACGTGCTCAGGGTGTTGCCATCGCCGCAGCGATAAACCATGATGTTCCCGTACACGAATATGCGCCACTGAAAATAAAGATGGCAATAACGGGCAATGGTTCCGCATCTAAAGAACAGGTTGCCGGTATGCTACAAAGGATATTACATATCCCAGATAGCGAGATGGGTAATTTTATGGATGCCACAGATGCTTTAGGGGCTGCCTACTGTCATTTTATGCAGATGGGAAGACCTGTAAGTGATACACACTATAGTGGATGGAAAGATTTTATAAAAAAGAACGAGAAGAGAGTATCCTTTGGTAAAAAAGGGGAAGAAAAATAGACATAACTGATGAAAGAGATAATACGTATTGACAACGGTATTGCAAAGATGCCCGAATGGAGGATGGCAGAGCCTGTGAACTTCACATTGGAAGAGGGAGAGAATATTGCCATTGTGGGACCTAATGGCGGTGGAAAGACCCGACTCGTTAATATTATCATCGGTGCTCACCCGCTTCTCAACAACTCCGTTTCCTACAACTTTGAACCGAGCAAGAAGACTTACGTCAGTGATAACATAAAAAGTATTACTTTCAGAGATAGTTATGGTGCGGAGAGTGATGGTAAATATTTCCTGCAACAGAGATGGAACTCCACAGAAATAGACAATGAGACGCCTGTCACCGGCAAAGTACTGGAAAAGGCTTTCATTAGTTCAGGAGAGGATACGCCTGAAAGAAGACAGTGGCAGCAACATATCTACGACCTGTTCTCCATGCGTCACTTCTTAGACAAATATATAATACTCTTATCTAGCGGAGAACTTAGGAAATACCAGTTGGCAAAAGTTCTTTTCTCAGAACCGAGAATACTTATCTTGGATAATCCTTTTATCGGACTGGATGAAGAGACACGAAATCTTTTAAAAACGACGTTATCTGACCTCGTCAAGGAAAAATCTCTACAGATAATACTCGTTCTAGCTAAAGAAGATGATATTCCCGAATTCATAACACACGTTGTAGAGGTAAGGAATCTGAAGGTTAATCCCAAGGTCTCACGTACAGACTATCTGTCTACGCGTAGCTCCTTTCCTGTACATGTATTGACAAAAGAAAAAGAGGAAATGATCCTTAACCGAAGACAACATACTGTCATAGGTGAAGAGGCATACGGTAACGGACGAGCACCATCGCGCTTTGTCACAGATATGGATAATGACACTGATGAAGTGCTCAGATTCAACAATGTCACAGTGCGTTACGGTGAGAGGACTATACTTAAAGATCTGAACTGGACTGTTCGTCGAGGTGAGCATTGGGCCATGAGCGGACAGAACGGCAGTGGAAAATCCACTTTGCTTTCATTGGTCTCAGCAGACAACCCACAGGGATATGCCTGTGACATATCGCTTTTCGGACACAACAGAGGTACGGGAGAAACGATATGGGACATAAAGAAACATATCGGTTACGTATCACCGGAAATGCATCGCGCATATATCAGCGACCTACCTTCGGTTAGGATAGTGGCTAGCGGACTAAGTGATTCCGTGGGTCTGTATTTCAAACCCAATGCCGAACAATACGAAATCTGTAAGTGGTGGATGAATATCTTTGGTATCGCACACTTGGCAGATGTATCGTTTCTTAAGTTAGCCAGCGGAGAACAACGATTAGTCCTTTTGGCGCGCGCTTTCGTCAAAGATCCGGATCTTCTTATATTAGATGAACCGCTACACGGACTGGACATGTATAACAGACGTTTGGTGAAGGACATTATAGATACTTTCTGTAAACGAGAAGGTAAGACTTTAATCATGGTAACACATTATAAGGATGAGTTTCCCGATTGCATCGACCACACCATTGTGTTAAAGAGAAATTTATAACAAACCTTCTGCATCTCATTTTTTTTCAGTAACTTTGCAAACGTATTCCAAGAAGCATATACGGATTGTTGTTCGTGCTCAAAATTAGACGTTCTTATGAGATCAATATATATAATGATAGCATCACTTCTTTTTATTTCTTTAGATGCTAAAGCTCAAGAAGAATATGGAGTGGATGTTCAATGTGAAGACACATGTAGCCATATACACGGCATAGATATCAGCCATTATCAAGGTAATGTATTCTGGGAGGTGATAGGAGAAAACACCAAGATGGCGTACGTATATATCAAGGCCACAGAAGGAGGAGACAGGATAGATCAACGTTATGAGGAAAATATACAGATGGCACATGAGTATGGACTGAAAGTTGGTTCATACCATTTTTATAGACCTAAGACTCCTCAAGAGACGCAGCTTGCAAACTTTATGACCCAATGTCTTCCTAAAGACCAGGATCTTATCCCTATGATTGATATTGAAACGACACAGGGTCTATCGGAGGAAGCTTTTGCCGATTCCTTAACGAAATTTCTATTGATGATAGAGGAGACCTATCATCAGAAACCGCTTATATATACCGGTAGAAACTTTTATAATAAGCACATGCAACATCTCATTGATGACTATCCTTTGATGATTGCTATATATACAGGTGAAGAGCCTTATCTGGAAGATGGTAAGGAGATAACAATGTGGCAATACACAGGAAAAGGACGTATCAACGGTATAAATACATACGTGGATAAAAGTCGTTTCATGGGAAGACATGGATTGAGAGAAATTAGATTTCAGAGAAGGAGGTAATTATGATTATAAAATGTCCTGAATGTGGTCATGACGTTAGCGACAAGGCCCCAAGTTGTCCTAATTGTGGATATGTCATAAAT
>Ga0065708_1000093_pt1 | contig 26395 bp, 28 predicted proteins | sample Hoacrofraction12_2_FD_59095 | JGI IMG/M metagenome (GOLD analysis project Ga0065708, IMG submission 59095) | Hoatzin crop microbial communities from Cojedes, Venezuela, sample from fiber fraction 12 v1 | ecosystem: Host-associated > Birds > Digestive system > Esophagus > Crop | place: Venezuela... | reverse complement strand
CCGTAGATTTGGATGGCCACGTGGGCGCTCGGCATCTACGATGCGCAGTTTGTCGAGGCTCTTTTTCACGTTACGAACGAGCGCGTCGGCAGCCACAAACTCGGAGTAAACCATCGCGGCGCCCAAGCGGCGGCACAGCAGGCGAAATCCTACGTCGCTCACGTCNTCCATGGGNGCGAGCAGAACNGGGCGTTCTCCGAGATTGATTGTTCCGATGTGCATACGTTCTAAAGTGTGGTGGTGAAGCAGAGGGNAAAAGGCTTACATTCAACGAATTGAAGTCTTACACTTTGCTGCAATGGCAAAGCCGTGCCTTTCCAGCCCGTGGGCGTTTGTTCGATTCTGATGGTGTCGAGGAAGTTGGCCAGTTTTGAAGAATTAAAATGCTTGTAAACGGCTTCTTTGGCGGTCCACAGGCGGACGGCGTGTCTTTCTGCGTCTGCCGGCGTCGAAATCATTTCTTCTTTTGAGAGAAANCGCTCGCGCAATTTGAANGCCTTGGGGCCCCACACTTCGATGTCGAGACCTAACGGGGCGGGGGAGAGTCCGANGGCAACGTANCCGTGGCTGTGGCTGATGGAGCAGTGNAGTTCNGAGCCTTTCAAGANGGGNTGGCCGCTCGCGGTGTGTTNCAATTCGANGTTCTCNCCAAGTGCTTCNAAAAGCAAGAGNTGTTCNGCCAAGACCTCCTTTTTGCGCGCTTCGTTCTTATATATGTTTAAAGCCTCCGCNGGTTTGTTCCAATGCGGAGGCAGTTTTTCGAAGAGGTCGCGCGCCGTCTCCGTGGCATGCCAAACGCTCACGCGAGGAGCGTCAGAAGGGCATTTCGTCGTCAGTTGCGGGAGTTTGAGGAGCGGCATTGTTCTCGGCNGGNGCGGCGGGAGCTTGTTCTGTAGAGCGTCCTTTGGGCGTCAGCATTTCCATCTCCTTTGCCCAAACTTCGGTCACGTAGCGCGTTTGNCCGCGCTTGTCGATGAAAGAACGCGTGCGCANTTCNCCTTCGACATAGAGNTTGTCGCCTTTGTGGACGTATCTTTCCACAANNTCNGCCANCTTGCGCCAAAACAGAATGTTGTGCCATTCCGTGCGTTCCGGCACCTGCGTTCCATTGGCCAGCGTGTAACCGGGCGTCGTCGTGGCCAACGAGAGCGAAGCCGTGCAAACGCCGTCTTGAACGTAGCGCACAACGGGCTCCTTGCCCACATTGCCAATCAGCATTACTTTATTGAGGCTCATAAGTATGCGTTTTGAATTTATCGGATTCGGTCGGCGGCGCGCACNAGGGCTTCGTCTTTTTTGATATGATGGCGAGCCATCAACAAGAGGAGAATGGCAACNANCGGCATAGCCAAGACGGGCCANTTNGGCTCAACTTGCAAGGAGGTTTGTTCGACGGCTCTCANCGAATAGAACAAAACAAATCCGTAGGCCACCACCACAATCAAGGCGGCCACCATGNTCAGCAGCATTTGGCGCTTNCGATTTTTGTAGAGGAAGATGGTGTANAGGCTGATGAGCGCTGCCAAGCCAAAGGCTGCGACGATGCCGTAGGGGCGTTCAAGCGAGAAGTTTTCCAAGCCCAAACTCGTGAACGACAGCGCCGACATCGACACGAAGCCTTCGCCTTCGATGGGCACAAAGCGTATGAGCGGGAAGTAGGCGCTTNCGCACAAAAGCACGGCAGCCAAAAAGAGATAGATTGTTTGAATTCGCTGAATCATAGCGCGTTTTAGATGTCGAAATTGTTCTTTTCTTTCGCNGGATTGCGATAGTAGATGCGGTCGTGCAGGTACTCGTCGATGGCCATCAGCGTGGCTTTCGGCAGACGCTCGTAGTAGCGCGAGATTTCCACCTGTTCGCGGTTGTCGCCGGTNTCTTCNAGGGTGTTNACGCCCGAAGCGAACTCGCGAAGTTTCTGCGTCAAATCTTCTTTCATCTGNGCCGAAATCTGATTGGCGCGCTTCGACATGATTACGATGCTTTCGTAAACGTTTCCGGTGCCCTTGGCAAACTCCATGAGGCTGTGAGTCTGCGTGTTAGTGGGTGCTTTACTCTTTCTNTAATCCATTTTGTATGCTTAATTGTTGGTTGTTTTATACTGTTCGGGTGCGTGGTCGTAGAGTTTGGTGGCTTCTTTCAGGTGCTTGCTTTCGGGAAATTCGCTTCTGAAGCCGTAGTATTCTTCGATGGCCGACGCATAGCGCTCTTCTTGCTTGCTCTGCACGCTATTCTTTGCATAGTCAAACTTTGCCTTCACGATGAGCATGGCGAAGTCTTCGCGGCGTTTGCTGTAGGGATAATCTTTGATGGCNTTNTCGGCAGTNGTGATGCAGGCTTGATAGTTGCCGTTGGAGCCATTGCCNATGTAGGAACCCAGNGTNTAATAGAGTTTTGCGTTCAAGTATTCNTTTTCCACCAGTTTNTCCTGCAATTCAAACATGCGCTCTTGGGCCGCCTTGCGCAGGTGACTGGTGGGATATTGCTCNATAAAACTTTGGAATTCTTGCAACGCCTCGTAGGTGGCCGTCTGGTCCAGTTTGGGCTCGGGCGTGCTTTCGTAGAGAGCCATGCCGCTCTGATAGTGAGCCTCTTCGGTGTAGAGTCCGCGCGGATAGGTCTCGTAATACTTTTTGAAATAAGTGGAGGCAGCCTCGTAGTCTTTGGCGCGCATACTGCTCATGCCCAGCAGGTANAGACATTCTTCGCCGCGGTCGGAGCCTTTGAGCANCGTGACNACTTCGCCAAAAAGATAGCTGGCTTTCTGATTCTTCCCCTCGAAATAGTATTGCTTGGCCATTTCGTACTTCAATCCGTAGTCGCTGCTTTTTTGCACGGCAGCATAGTTGCCNCACGAAGCGAGGGCTACGAGCACGAAGGCGAATAAAAGAAGACGTTTGAACATACGCTTAATCGTGTGTTGTTTTGCGCTTAACAGCCTATATTTCAACTCGTTAGTCGGGGTGANAGGATTCGAACCTTCGACCCCCTGCTCCCAAAGCAGGTGCGCTAACCGGACTGCGCTACACCCCGTGTGGCTGCTAAATCGGCGCGAAGATAGGAAAAATGGCGCGAACTCGAAAGGGTACGCGCATTTTTTTAAGAAATCTTAATCAATACTTTGCCGTCGGAAACGGCGTTTTGTTTGTTTTGAATGTTATTTGATTCCNCGCGCATTGAGCGCTTCAACGTATTTGCGAGCGTTGGCAGCGTGTTGAGCGCCCGTTGCGGCGAAGTTGTGAGTGCCGGAAAAGTCTTCCTTTGCGCACATGAACAGATAGTCGGAGGGCTGATAGTTCAGCACGGCCTCGATGCTCTGCTTTGAAGGCAAACTGATGGGCGCGGGAGGCAGTCCGTCCACGCGATAGGTGTTGTAGGGCGAATCGGTGGCGAGGTGGCGTTTGAGAATACGTCGCAGTCCGAAGTCGCCGACAGCGTATTTCACGGTTGGGTCGGCCTGCAGTTTCATGCCTTTCTTTAGTCTGTTCAGATAGAGCCCTGCGATAGTCGGCTTTTCGGCAGCATTGGCTGTTTCGCGCTCCACAATGGAAGCCAGCACGACGGCTTCTTCGGGCGATAGTCCTGCTTTTGCGGCTTGCGACTTTCGTTCGTCAGTCCAATAGCGCGTGTTCTCTTTCGCCATACGCTTCAGGAATTCTTGCGGCGATATGGTCCAATAGAATTCGTAGGTGTCGGCGGGGATGTGGCAGAAGATTTCCTCGGGGGCGAAGCCCAATTCGCGGCAAAGTGCGGTGTCTTTGAAGACGGTGGCGAATTGCGCGCTGTCGCAGCAAAAGGCGCGGCCGAGGCGTGCGGCGAGCTGTTCGGGCGTCCACACCACGGGAATATTATAGCGCATGGGGTCTTGCTGGCCGTTGCGCAATTTTCGCAGAAGTCCCAGCGTGGAGAGCCCATCTACGCGGTAACGTCCGGCGGGTACGCTCTTGAGTCGCGCGGCTTTGGCGAGGAGACGCAGCGCCTTGGGGCGAAAGCCGGAACCGAGCGTATCCAAACGCGCATAGAGGCTGTCGGGCGGACAAGTGGAGCGCAGATAGACGTAGGAGTCGGCACGCGCAGTGTATTTCGGCAAACACACGAATGCACCTGCCGCCACCAATACGATGGCCAACACGCCGACTGCGATTAGCGAGCGTTTAAGCATCAATAAGTCCGATTTTCTTCCACGTTTCGACGAGGGTGTGAACGTCGCGTTCGGCCGTTTCTTGGTCCACGTCGTATTCACCGCGCAGAGCCTCAACGAGCGATGCTTCAGTGAAGGGGGCTTTTTCGGCTTGCTCCCAGAGATAGGCGGCCGTTTCGTTCAGGCTGACCATGTTGGAGAAGTCCATATTCTCGAGACCTACGGCAATGATGACTTTTTCGCCGCAAATTTCTTTGAGTTCGAATCCGGGTTTGATTTGCATAATTTTTCTTTATTTAGTATAGGAATCTTCTTAAAATACGATTGTAGAATGCAAGGCAGAGGCGGCGCGGCCAATAGGCATTGGGCCAAAGCGCGGAATAGATGCGCCACTTTCGGCCACTNACAAGGTCGGGGTTGGAGCGCCCTTTGCGATAGAANGCGATGGCAATGCCAATCACGTCGCCTACTTTGCAGTCTTCGGTGCCCCGCACGTTTCCGTCGCCNTTCANAACGAGNTGNTCGCCATCGCGTTTGTAGATGCGGTGAAGCACATAGTGCTGCGGCTCNATTTCGGCCAGCACGACATCGCCGGGTTTCAGCGCGTCGACATCGGGCAGGGCTAATTGCACTTTGTCGCGTTCGCTTTCGAGAAAGGCGCGCATGCTTCGCCCACGCACGGTGAAGATGGGCTTATATCCTGCCTCCAATGCTTTCGCAATTTGCGGAATCAGGATTTCGTTGGGCACTATTTTCTGTCGCGTTTTCACTCGGGGAATTTTTTGCCNGTNCAATGCTCATAACTCATGCGCAAGCACTCTTCATCGGGGCGGTTTTTGAGATGCCAAACGGGCACGTGNCCGACCAAGCGGTTGCAAAGTTCCACGATGCGGTCGTAGGTGGGTTTGTCCCATACCATCGATGACACCGACGAAATGAGCGCGGCAAAGGCCGGCAGCACGTTTTCGCGTTCGATGCTGTTCTCGGGNGCTTGCTCNAGCCGCACGAATGCGCCGATGGGCACGTTTTTCTGTTTGTAGAAGTCGCGTTTGCCGCTCCACGGTGTGCCATANACGCGCATGGTGCCGTCTTCGTTGGCAACAACGGCGGGATTGTCGTCGTTGAGGATTTCGCAGTCGGGCACATACTTCATCCAGAGGTCGGAATGGGTGCTTTTGCCCGTTCCGCTCTTGCCGAGGAAGCAGTAGCCTTTGCCATCGTGCAAGATGACGCTGGAGTGGAANAGCAGNATGTTGTGGAAACAGCCGGAAAAGGCGTAGGCTACCATGATGGCGTTGTTCAGACCAAAAGANCGGATGTTGTCATCGCCAAAGAGGCTGACGCGGCACTTTGTGAAGTCGGCATTGGAGACCATGATGGCGGACAACTCCTCTTTCAGGAAGTGAATGATGATTTTATAGCCGCCGTCGTCCGTCCAATAGATGTGATATTTATTGCCATTGACATTGCAGTTTTCGCGCACCACGCGTTTGCAAGGTGAGGTGTCGTCGAGGTTTTCGCCAATCTCCATATCGAACATCANCGGCTTCTTGGCTTCTTTCACATANAACGGGCCGAAGGTATAGACGTAATTGCGTCCATCGACTCCCTCGGGGAAGTGAAGGTGGATGTACTGGTCGGCTATGCAAAAGGTGAGGTCATTTTTTTTCATGGGGCGGAGGAGTTGGATGGTTGTTGGGAGCTTTTTTCTTTTGCGGCTCTGCCGGTGCCGGCATTTCGGCAGGCGTGTCGATGAGTTGGAAGGAGAATTGTGCGGCNGGCAGATTTACGATGTCGTGCCCCTTNTCCTTNTGCAGATGCTTCATCATTTTGGCATACCGCTTCTCAATGTCCTTTTCTTTCGTGGCGGCATAGACCACGCAGGTCTCATAGCCGGCGTAGGTGGACTCCAAGTATTTTTTCATCTGCTTGGCATATTCGGCTTGCCCGAAGAGGAACTCAGTTTTGGGAGCCAGAAATCCTGTGGGTAACTGCTGAATGGTGGTCACGTAGTAGGTGGTGTCGTTGAAGCTGGTGCCTACGCCAAAGAGGTAGATGGGTGTCGGCTTCAACGTGCTCGCTTTCTTGCTCTGCGCCGTNGCCGAAAGCGGCAGGAGCAGAAGCAGTAGGAGCGAAAGGCGATGAAGATGTTTCATTGTCGTATGTTTTGTTTGAAATAGGTTCNTATTTTAGAGGAATGAGCGAAGCACGCTGCTTTCATGGGCATTNCGCAGCATTCGGATGGCTTTGTCCTTGATTTGGCGCACACGTTCGCGACTCAGGTGGAGTTCCATGCCGATGTCNTCGAGACTCATNGCGGGACCGTCCAATCCGAAAAAGAGGCGGATTACTTTGTTCTCGCGCGGCGAAAGTTCCGACAGCGCGCGCTTCACTTCGGNCTTGAGCGACTCATTCACCAAATTGGATTCGGCTTCGTTGGGTTCTTCGTTGAAAAGCATGTCGAGCAGGCANCCTTCTTCGTCTTCCACCAATGGTGCGTCGATTGAAACGCTGCGACCGCTGGCTTGCAGGGCTTGCTGTATGCGCGGCAGTTCTTCGTTCAGCGCCGCTGCGATTTCTTCGGCCGACGGTTGGCGTTGGTTCTCTTGNACAAACTGCTGGCTGAAATGCGANATTTTNCGGATTAAATCGGTTTGATTTTGCGGCACTCTCACCGTGCGNCCCAAGTCGGAAAGCGCTTGCAGGATGTCTTGGCGAATCCACCAGACGGCGTATGAAATGAACTTGAAGCCGCGTGTGGGGTCGAAGCGTTGGGCGGCCTTAATGAGGCCGATGTTGCCCTCNTTGATAAGGTCGGCCAAACTCAGTCCTTGTCCTTGGTATTGCTTGGCCACGCTGACCACAAAGCGCAAGTTNGCCTTCACCAGTTTTTCGAGCGCTTCTTCGTCGCCTTGCTGAATGCGATGGCCGAGAGAAGCCTCCTCCTCAGCCGTGAGCAGGGGCACGCGGCTGATTTCTTGCAGGTACTTCTCCACCTCGCCTTTGCGCTCGGTGATGGTGGTAGTGATGTGAATGGGACGCATCATTATTTTGTGGCCTTATAATTTATTTGTATTTTTGCAGCAACGCTTCCACGTCTTGGCCGCCCGCTTGCGCACGCTGCAAATACTGCTTGGCTTGCGCTTTTTTGCCTTTTTCGCCGTAAGCAATGCCGAGAATTTTGCAGCAGAGGGCATCGTCGGGATTGTTCTTCAGATAGTCTTCGGCCGAGATGATGGCTTCGTCGAATTGGCCCACTTGCAGGAGCAGGCTGCTCTCTTCCAAGCGATAGAGGTAGTATTCTTCGCCCGACGACTTCGATTGTGCCGTGCGAATGTCGTCCAAAGCCTGCTGATACATACGCGTTTCGCGTTCAACGGAATAGCGCAATTCATAGAAACGCGCGTTCAGATTGGTGGCGCCCACGGTTTTTTCGTAGTCGTTCAGGTCTTTCACGGCTTCGCGTTTCTTGCCCACGCCGATTTCTTGGATGGCGCGCGCATAGAGATAGGGCGCCTCGGCACGGACGTAAGGCTTTTGCATGTGCGCTACGGCGCTGTCCATCAAAGCAAGCACTTCGAGACTGTCGGCACCGGCCTGCGAGCGGCAAAGTGCTTCGGCGTAGAACGTTTCGGGCGAAGCGAAATCGGTGGTGTTCACCTCGCGATATTTCTGCGCGGCGCCGTTGTAGTCTTTCATCGCATAGAGGCACTGCCCCTGCTGCTGCAGGTAGAGCGGCTGCGGATTGATGGCGTAGGCTGCGGCCTCTTCGTCGTAAGCCTTCTGCAGCGACCAGCCGGAATAGGGCTTACCGGAAAGCGCATTCTCGTAGATTACTTTTCCGAAGGCGTGGTGAACGCCGTCGGCCTTGATGGTGGAGCGCCCGTTGTCGCCCATCGAAATGGCTTTGTTGTAGTCTGACTCTGCGGCGGCATAATCGCCTTGGCGCACGAAGAAATTGGCGCGATTCACGTAGCCTTCGGCGTTCTGCGGGAAGGCCTCGATGAAATCATTGAGCGCCGTGCGTGCAGCCGAAGTGTTTTGCGTGTTCATCATATAGATAAATGTCAGCGCGTCTTTCTCGTCGGCGGGCAAAGCCTTGGGAATCTGAATCTTCTGCAGGTCCGTGTTGATGGAACCGAGCGAACCAATCGCCAGTTTGGAGACAAAGCGCGCATCGATGGCGCACGCCGATTTGGCGTCTTTGCCCACGTTTTTCTGCACGATTCCGACCACCTTTCCAGCTTTGTCGATGAGCGGACAGCCGAAGTTTTTGCTGTCGTTCAGGGCCGTAATGTCGTAATATTTATAGTCGTCGAAATCGGCGGTATTCGTGATGCTCACAAGGATGGGCTCACTTTTTTTGCCATTATTATAATTGTACATCGAGAGTGAACTGCCCGATGCGGCCGGCGTAGTCGTGAGCGTCAGCGCCTCGCCGCCGCTCTTGCTTTCGAGGCGGAATTTCACAAGGTCGTAGGTGCTGTTGGCGCCGAGTATGCGCGAAACCTGCCACTTCTTTCCTTTCGCGTCAATCACCTCCGCTCTCACGGCGTCATTAAACAAACTATAGGCAGCCACGCCCGTTTGCGCGTCGTCGAGCAAGAAGCCGTAGCTTTCGCCCAAGAGCGTGCCGTCGGCCTTATAGGTGAAGACGTTGAGCACGGCCTTTTCGGGCGAAGCCGCGTGGGCACAGAGGGGGAAGAGTAGGGCAATGCTCAAAAGGAGATATGTGAGGCGTTTCATTCGATTCATTTCGTATGTTGTTTTAAGAGAGATTTTGCGTTTTCTATGGCTTCCGGCGTCAGGGTCTCGCCCGAAAGCATGTTTGCCACTTCGTCCACGCGTTCGGCCTCGTTCAATTGGCGGATGTGCGTTTCGGCGCCGTCGGCCGTTTCTTCTTTATAGACCAAGAAGTGATGTTCGCCGGCTGCGGCTATTTGGGGCAAGTGGGTGATACACAGCACCTGCGTTCCCTTGCTAAGCGCCTGCATGGCCTTGGCCATTTTTTCGGCCATGGTGCCCGAGACGCCCGTGTCGATTTCGTCGAAAATCACGGTGGGCAGTTGTTCGTGGCGTGCGATGAATGCTTTGAACGCCAGCATCAGTCGGCCCATTTCGCCGCCCGAAGCAATCTGCGAAACGTCCTGCGGCGGCACGTTTTTGTTGGCACTGAAGAGGAAGCGCACGTTATCGAAACCGCTGCGGTCGGGCGCGTTTTTCGCGGCGAAGTCGAACAAGAGGCTCGCGTTCGGCATTCCTAATGCGCCGACCTGTTCTTTTACGGCTTTCGTCAGTTCGTCTGCCGCGGCCTTGCGGCTGTCGGTCAGTTGGGTGGCCTCTTTCTCGAGGGCGGCATAGAGCGCGTCCACTTCGGCCTGCTTGTCGGCGATGTAGCCGTCGATGTTTTCAATTTTATCAACGCGTTCGCGCAGCTCGGCAGTCTTGCGAATGAGTTCGGACACGTCGGACGCGCCGAATTTCTTCTGCAAACTGTAGATGGTGGCGAGGCGGTCGTCGATGAACTGCAATCGGTTTGGGTCGCTCTCCACTTGCTGCAGCGCGCCGGCCATTTCGCCGAGCAGGTCGTCCAGTTCAATGCGCACGCTGTCCATTCGTTCGCTCCAGCTGGCGGCATCGGGCAGGAAGTCGGCCAAATGTGCGAGCGTTTGCGCGCCGTTTTTCAGGTCGGCCACGGCATCGCGTTCGTCGTTTTGCAGAGCCGAAAGCGCTTGCGTCAGAGCGACTTGAATGTCCTCGGCATGCGCCAGCGTTTTCTGCTCTTGTTCCAATTCTTCTTGCTCGCCGTCGTGCAGGTCGGCCTCTTCCAATTGTTTGAGTTGATAGGCCAAATACTCGCGGTCGGCGGCGTCTTTTTCGGCCTGTTTGCGCATTTCGTCCAATTCGCCCTGCGCTTTTTTCCAAGCGTCGAAGGATTCGCCATAGCGCGTGAGCAAATCGGCGTTTTGACCGACGCTGTCGAGCGTTCCGAGCAAGAAATCTTCGCGGCCGAGCAGCAAATTTTGATGCTGCGAGTGGATGTCGAAAAGGCGGTCGCCCAATGCTTTCATCGTGGTGAGCGCGACGGGCGAGTCGTTGATGAACGCGCGACTTCTGCCGCTCTGGCTCACTTCGCGACGCACGATGCAGACGTCGTCGTAGTCCAAATCGTTGGCAGCGAAGAAGTTCTGCAGGTTTAGGCGCTTCACGTCGAACGTGCCTTCTATGCAGCATTTTGCTTGGCCGGTCTGAATCACTTTGCCCTCGGCGCGGCGGCCCAAAAGCAGGCCGAGCGCACCGAGAATGATGCTTTTGCCCGCGCCCGTCTCGCCGGTGAGCACGCTGAAGCCGCTCTCAAAATCGATGTCGAGGCGGTCGATGAGGGCGTAGTGGCTGATATGCAGATGGACAAGCATTCTTATTCTATTTCAGTTTGTTCCACTCCGTATTTTTCGAGGCGTTGATGTCGGAAAGCATTTCCTGCAATTCGGCGCGTTCCTTTGTCGTGCCTTTTTCTTTGAAGATATTCACGATTTCGTCGGCCTTGTATTCCGTGAAAAGCACGGGCAGGGCGCTGAGCGGCTTGTTGGAGCGCGCCTCTTTGAGCAATTGCAGGGCTTCGCCGATGGCAGCGCGTCCCACTTCGGCGTTGTCGGCCATTTGGTCGAGTCCTTCGCGATAGTATTTGTATTGCATGCGNCGGAAGGGCTCCATGCCGCCGTCGAGCANGTCGTTCACGATGGCATAGCGGTTCTTGTCGCTGTCGAATGCCTTCCAACCTTTCGACGAAAAGCTNTGCGAATTGTTCACNATGGTCTGCGCTTCGGTCAGGGCNTCGGTGCCGCCGAGCGGAGCCATCGAGTCGCCGTCCATGCCGATTAAGAGATTGGCATAGTACCCAATGAGCGCGGTCAATTCGTTGTCAATCACGTCGCTGCGGAACTCCAATTTGTCGTAGGACTGGTAGGTGAAATTGAAATTATTGTCCTGAAAACTGAAAACCGTAGTCGTGTAGGACGAATTATAGACGGGGCGCGTGGCCTGAACGTTCAATGTGCAGGTGAAACTGTTTTCGCTCTCGTCGTACTTGTTCACNATGATGGTGAAAACGCACTGAATGCGCTCGTTTGCCTTGAATTGCATGTTGGTCCACTGCCGCGTGTTGATGAATTCGGTCAGCGCGGTCTGCAAATCGTCGAAAACGCTGGTTGAGGAGGCGTTCACCTTCTTCGCATTCACCACAACGCGCGCGTTCAGTTCCTGCGCTTGCAAGGCTGTGCACCCAACGAGGGCGAGCAGGGTCAGTGCGATGATTTGTCTAAGCGTTCGCATAAGCAGTCTATGATGTCGGCGGCGACTTCGCGTTTGCTTTTCAATTCAAAATGCTTATCTTTGTCGGCCGAAATGATGGTAATTTTGTTGGTGTCGTAGGCAAAGCCGGCNCCCTTGTCGCGCAGGGANTTGAGCACGATGAAATCCAAGTTTTTCTTCTCCAATTTCTTGCGTGCGTTCTCGGCTTCGTGGTCGGTCTCGAGGGCAAATCCCACGAGCACTTGCTTCTTCGACTTGAGCCGTCCGAGTTCGGCGGCAATGTCTTTGGTGGCGCTGAGCGAGAGGGTGAGTCCGTNGCCCGTGCGCTTCATTTTCTCGGCCGACTGTTCGGCCATGGTGAAGTCGGCCACGGCGGCGCAGAGGATGCCCGCGTCGCAATGGGGGAAGAACTGCGTGGCGGCGGCGTACATGTCGGCCGCGCTTTCNACGTCGGTGCGNTGGATGCGCAGCGAGGCGGTTTGCAGTGCGACGGGGCCGCAAACGAGTTCAACTTCGGCTCCTTCGGCGNCGCAGGCCTCGGCGAGTGCGAAGCCCATCTTACCGGTGGANAAATTGCTCACGTAGCGCACGGGGTCGAGGCGTTCGCGCGTGGGGCCGGCGGTGATGAGCACGCGTTTGCCCTTCAGNCGGCCGTTTTGCGCGGCAAGGCTTTCGAGCACGCAAGCGCAGATTCGCTCGGGTTCCTCCATGCGTCCCTTGCCCACGAAGGCCGCTCGCCAGTTCGCCGCTTTGCGGTTCGATGATGCCNACGCCGCGTTTGCGCAGAATGTCCAANTTTTCNTGCGTGGCGGGGTGGGCNTACATGTCGAGGTCCATGGCGGGCGCGATGAACGTGGGCGCTTTCATCGAGAGGTAGGTCGTGANCAGCATGTTGTCGGCAATGCCGTGCGCCATCTTGCCAATGGTGGAGGCGGTGGCGGGTGCCACGACGAACGCATCGGCCCATTCGCCCAGNGCCACATGGCTGTGCCACGAGCCGTCGCGCCTATCGAAAAACTCGCTTACCACGGGCTTCTGNGTGAGCGTGGAAAGCGTGAGCGGCGTGATAAATTCTTTTGCCGCNGGGGTCATAACGGCCTGAACCTCGTGCCCTTGCTTTACGAATAGGCGCACCAAATTGCAGGCCTTATAGGCGGCTATGCTGCCCGTTATTCCCAATACGATGTGAGCCATTTTTTTTGTCGAAAAAAACAGAATAATTGACAATTAACAACTAATTTTGCAGCCGATTGGTGCAAGATTAATTGCTAATTGTCAATTGTTTTTTGTGAATAGTCTTAATCATTCAGCATCATCGGCATCAGTAGCATCAGCGCCTCTTCGCCTTCGGGCTGTTCAACCGGCACCATGACGCCGGCGCGGGAGGCATCGGCCAATTGCAGCACGACTTCGTCGCCCGGCAGGTTGGTCAGCAACTCGAGCAGGAACGGGCCTTTGAAGCCAATGCTCAGCGGGCTGCCGGAGAGCGTGCTGGAGATTTTTTCTTGNGCCGACATGGCGAAATCCAAGTCGCGAGCGCGGATATCTACGGCGTTGTCTTCGATTTGAAGGCGAACGAGCGAGCTGGCAGCGTTCGAGAAAATCAGCACGCGGCGCAGGGCGGCNATGAGGGCTTCGCGGTTCACGGTCACGCGGTTCGGATTTTCCTTCGGAATCACNGATTCGTAGGCGGGGTACTTGCCGTCAATCAGGCGGCAGGAGAGATAGAACGAACCGGTGTGGAATTCGGCGTTTGTGCCGTTGTAGGCCACGCGNACTTCCTCGCCTTCTTCGCCTTTGCCGAGGATGTTTTTCAGCATGCCGGCGGGCTTNTTCGGCAGGATGAACGAGCCTTCNTGCGCGTTGCTNACGTGAATCGTNTTGCAAGCCAACTTGTGGCCGTCGCTTGCCACGAGCACNAGGTTTTCGGGCTTGATGTCGAAGTAGATGCCGTTCATCACGGGGCGCAGCGTGTCGTTGGCGCAAGCGATAAATGCGCGGTTCACGGCGCTCAGCAGGTGTTCGCGATTCAGTTGCAGCGACGGCGCACCGTCCTCAACCTTAGGCATTTCGGGATACTCGTCNGCAGCTTGCGCCATGAAATTATATTCACCGTTGCTATAGACGATGGTCATTTTCATGTCGTCTTCCTTGATGTAGAAGTCCAGCGGCTGCTCGGGCAGTTCCTTCATGGCATCTTGAATCGTCTTGGCCGGAATGGCAAAGCGGATGTTGCCTTCGCTCTCTTGCAGTTGGAGCGTGGAACACAGGGTTGTTTCGCCGTCGGAGGCGGTGATTTTCATCTGACCGTTTTCAATTTCGAACAGAAAACTGTCGAGAATGGGGAGAATGTTGTTGTTCGCAATCACGCGTCCAACCATTTGCAAACGCTGGGAGAAGAGTCCACTCGATACTACGAATTTCATAAGTTTGTCTGGTATTATTTGTGTTTTATCTTATTTCTTTCTTATTTTGCACCTTATTATAGGCGAGGCCAAAGATAAGTTTTTTTGAGCGAAGAGCCAAATTTATTATTCAATAAACGTGCGAAGGGCGCTCAAAAGTGTGTTGTTTTCCGACGGAAGGCCGATTGTGATGCGCAAACAGCCGCTGCACAATCGCTCTTCGGAGCAATTGCAAACNGCGATGCCGCGNCCGAGCAGATAGTCGTAGAGNCGCGACACGTCTTTCACGCGAACGAGCAAAAAATTNGTCTCNGANGGAAAAATTTTCTCTACAAATGGCAATTGTCGGATTGCATTCATTACTTTTGTGCGCTCGTCGAGAATNTGTTTCACCCATTTCTCCACGTCGAAACGGCGNTCCACCATTTCCAANCCTTTCTCGAGCACGAGNGAACTCACNCTGTGCGGACGACCGGCGCAGTTGAGCATTTTGACCACTTCGGGGGTGGCAAAAGCAACGCCCAGTCGCAGTCCGGCGCTCGCAAAAGCGGTNGAAAACGTCTGCAGCACAATGAGATTGCGCGCTTGCGGCAGGTCGTAGAGCAGGGATTTCTGCGCGCAGAAGTCGATGTAGGCTTCGTCCACCACNACCAAACCCTCAAACCCTTGAGCCACAGCGAGAATTTCCTCNCGCTTGAGCAGATTGCCCGTCGGATTGTTGGGCGAGCAGAGGAANATGATTTTCGTGCGGTCGGAACAGGCGTTCAGCACGCTCGCAGCCNTGAGACTGAAGTCGTCGTTTAAGGGAACGCGCCNGTATTCCACGTCGTTCACGGCGGCCGAGTGGGCGAAATGAGCGCACGTNGGGTCGATGGCCACCACGTTGTCGCGTCGCGGAATGCAGAAAGTGCGCATTGCGAGGTCGGCAATTTCGCCGGTACCATTGCCCACGAAGATGCAGTCTTGTCTGATGCCGCGCCAACGGCTCACGGCCTCCTTGAGGCGCCCNTCTTGCGCGCTCGGATACCTATTATAAGGCACGTTGAANGGACTTTCGTTGGCATTCAAGCGAACCTCGGCCTCCGGCAGGGTTTGTTCTTCGCAATCAGAGAGTTGTTGTGCGAGCGCAAATATGTTTGGACGCACCAAATCTTCCATCTTTTTCATTGTCGGATAGTTTTTTCGCGATTTGGGTGCTAATGTAGCACAAGTGGAGCGAACGGCAAAATAAAACGCACGCATTTCTCAAGAAATACGTGCGATTTTTTTAGTTTTCTATATGGAGAAAATTTGAAATCGGGGCCGGAAATTGCGAAATCAAGGCCGAAAACGCGACTTTGCTGCCGCGAAAATTTAGTTTCTGGCCTTTAAAATTCAGTTTGCTGCTTTGAAAAATTACTTTGCTGCCTTGAAAAATCCGCGCGGTGCGGAGCAAAAAACAAATTTGTGACTATAATTTTAAAATTATAGCCTATAATTTAAAAATTATAGCCACAAATTTATAAATTATAGTCACAAATTTGTTTTTCCGAAGCAGCGGCGGGAAATGGGGAGCGTTCTTTCCGCTTTATCCGGCCGGCGTTCTGCTTTTTCGGCCTTTCTAAAAATGCGCTCCTCTGACCCTTTGGCCAAAGGCACGCACTTTTTGATGGGATGGGGCGGGGGACTATCCGCCGAAGTCGTCGTACATGATGCTTTCGGGGTCCACGCCGAGCGAATCGAGCAGGCCGACTACAGCTTTCGACATCGGACCCGGGCCGCACATATAGTATTCAATGTCTTCGGGCGCATCGTGATTTTTCAGATAGGTTTCCCACATAACTTGATGCACGAAGCCGGGCGTATAGGGCACGCCGGCGGCGTCGGCTTCGGGGTCGGGACGGTCGAGCGCCAGNTAGAATTTGAANTTGGGGAANTCTTTNTCGAGATTGCGGAANTCGTCGAGATAGAACACCTCGCTGAGCGAACGCGCGCCGTAGAAGTACGACATTTTGCGGTCGGTNGTGTGCAGCGTCTTGGTCATGTGCATNATTTGNGCACGNAGNGGAGCCATNCCGGCGCCACCGCCNACCCAAATCATNTCTTTCTTNGAGTCGAAGATGGGGTGGAANTCGCCGTAGGGGCCGCTCATCAGCACTTTGTCGCCGGGTTTGAGCGAGAAGATGTAGGAGGATGCGATGCCGGGCATAACGTCTTGGAANCCACCGCCTTGTTCTTTGGGTTTGAACGGCGGCGTGGCGATGCGCACGGTGAGCATAAAGCGGTCGCCNTCGGCCGGATAGTTGGCCATGGAGTAGGCGCGCACGGTTTCTTCNTCGTTCTTGCACTTGAGCGAGAAGATGTTGTATTTTTCCCAAGAGGGCAGGTAGCGACCNATGGATTCNTTGTCGATGTCGCGGTCGTAGTCCATTTCGTACTTGGGGATTTTGATTTGAGCGTAGGAGCCCGGGATGAAATCCATGTGTTCGCCTTCGGGCAGGGCCACGATGAACTCNTTGATGAAGGANGCCACGTTGTTGTTCGACACGACGGTGCACTCGTACTCCTTGACGCCGAGCACGCTCTCGGGCACTTTGATGGCCATGTCGCCTTTCACCTTGGTTTGGCAGGAGAGGCGATAGTGGTCCTTGATTTGCTTGCGCGTGAAGTGNGGTTTTTCTACGTCGAGAATCTCGCCGCCGCCTTCAACGACTTGGCANTTGCACTGTCCGCAGGAGCCTTTGCCACCGCAGGCGGAGCCCAGATAGACGCCGCTCTCGGCCAGCGTGGAGAGGAGCGAGGCGCCTTGCGGAACTTCGAATTCTTTGTCGTTCACCTTCACCTTCACCGTGCCGGAGGGCAGGAGATAGGTCTTGGCCACAAGCAAGACGGCCACAAGAATCAGGATGATGGCGAGAAATACGCCTATGCTGTATAGAATGAAATTTGCGTCCATAATTCCTTAGATATTGAGTCCGGAGAAACACATGAATGCCATCGCCATNAGGCCGACGGTGATGAACGTGATGCCGAGTCCGCGCAGGGGCTTGGGCACGTCGGTGTAGGCCATCTTTTCGCGAATGGCGGCGAGGGCCACAATGGCGAGGAGCCAGCCGATGCCGGCGCCNAGCGCATAGACGATGCTGTCGCCGAAGCACGTGATGGCTTGCGTNGACGTTTCGTCCATCTGAATGCGCTGCTGCATGAACAGCGAGGCACCCATGATGGCGCAGTTCACGGCGATGAGCGGCAGGAAGATGCCCAGTGCGCTGTANAGCGAGGGCGAGAAACGNTCNACGAACATTTCGACCAGCTGCACAATGCCGGCAATCACGGCGATGAACAGAATGAACGACAAGTAGGAGAGGTCAACGCCGAATATTCCGTCTTCGGCGAGCACTTTCGTCTGTAGCAAATAGTTGATGGGAAGGGTCACGAGCAGCACGAAGATGACGGCAACGCCCAGACCAAACGACGTTTTNACGTTTTTGCTCACTGCAAGGTACGAACACATACCGAGGAATGAGGCAAAAATCATATTGTCGACAAAAATCGACCGTACAAAAAGACTTAATGCGTGTTCCATAGTGGCGTGTGTTTATTGTTCGTCCTTGTTGTAAATGCGATAAATCCAGATGATGCAGCCCACGATGATGAGTGCCATGGCGGGCATGGTCATCATGCCGTTCTTTTCGTANGCGTCGGGCAGCACTTGGAAGCCCAAGAAGTGTGCCGTTGCCGAAGAATTCGCGGATGGCGCCAACGACNACGAGTATCCAAGCATAGCCCAGTCCGTTGCCGATGCCGTCGAGGAACGATGCCCACGGNCCGTTGCTCATGGCGAAGGCTTCGAGGCGGCCCATCAGAATACAGTTTGTGATNATGAGGCCCACATAGACGCTCAGCTGAACGCTCACGTCGTAGGCGAAGGCCTTGAGTATCATGCTTACTATGGTCACGAGGGCGGCCACAACCACCAGCTGGATGATGATGCGAATGCGGTTGGGAATCGTTTTGCGAATAAGCGAAATAATGAGATTGCTAAAGGCCGTGATTACGGTCACCGACAGGCCCATCACAATGGCCGGTTCCANCTGCGTGGTGACCGCCAGAGCCGAGCAAATGCCGAGCACCTGAACNAGGATGGGATTGTTCTGGCTCAGCGGCTCAAACAGGGCCTGCTTGTTTTCTTTGGAAAAAATGCTGCTCATAGTGATGGTTCTGTTTTTTCAACGTTCATAAGATAGGCTTGGTAATAGCCCAGATATTCCTGAATCATAGCGTTCACGCCGTTGCCGGTGAGCGTGGCACCTGTGATGCCGTCGCATTCCGATTCGGGCTGCTTCACGGTGCCGGCCTTCACGACGGCGAGGCGTACGCTGTCGCCGGCGGCGCTATAGGCCTGCTTGCCTTTGAATTCGTCTTGGAACTTTTGCTCTTTGATGAGGGCGCCCAAGCCGGCGGTCTCGCTCTCGTGGGAGAAGTAGGCGCCNTAAACGGTTTTGCAGTCGGCGTTCAAGGCCACAAAGCCCCAGATGGAGCCCCACAAGCCTTTGCCCACCATGGGCACCACGTACTTGCGCTCGCCGTCGGCCGTCTTGCANACGTAGAGCGGCAGGCGTTCGGCGTTGATTTCTTTGTTGGCCACTTCGAAGCCGCCCGTCGTGTCCACCACCTCGCCTTGCGCGTTTACGATGATGGCTTGTTCCACGTATTTCGCGTAGTTGTCCTCGGCCACGGCCTTGTCTTCGCGAACGTTCAGGGCGGCGAGGATTTGCTGCTTTTTGTCGATGCGCTCGTTGGCGTCGCTGCGCGATTTCAAGGCCGTGTAGGCAAAGGCGAGCAAGAATGCCACCACTACCACCACGCCGGCAGCGTAGAGCACCGTGTAGGTATTGCTGTTTGTGTTNAGTTTCATAGCCGATATACCTTATTTATTATTCGCGTGCGCGCGCGAGGCGCGTTTTTTGATATTGCGCTCCACCACGAAGTAGTCGATNAGCGGGGCAAACATATTCATAAACAGAATGGCGAGCATCATGCCTTCGGGATAGCCCGGGTTGAGCACGCGAATCGTGATGGCGAGGGCGCCNATGAGGAAGCCGTAGATGTANTTGCCCGTCTCGGTGCGTGCGCTGGTCACGGGGTCGGTGGCCATGAACACGGCGCCAAAGGCGAAGCCGCCCAAGCAAAGGTGTTCGTACCACGGCAATCGAGCCACCTCGTTTGCGCCGCCCAGATTGAACAGCCAAGCCACGAGGGCGCCGCCCACAAACACGCTCAGCATGGTCTTCCACGATGCCACGCGCGTNAAGAGCAGGATGCAGGCGCCGATGNCNATGGCGATGAGGCTCGTCTCNCCCACGCTGCCGGGGATGAAGCCGCAAACCATGTCGCAGAGCGATGCGCTCACGGGGCTGCCCGTGCCCACCTCGCCCAGCGGNGTGGCCATCGTNACGGCGTCGGCGCTCCCGGCCAGTGCCTCATTGCCGAGGCCGAAGATGGTGTCTTTGGCAATCCATACTTGGTCGCCCGACATCTTCGAAGGATAAGCAAAGAAGAGGAAGGCACGCGCAACAAGTGCGGGATTAAAAATGTTCATGCCCGTGCCGCCAAAAATCTCTTTGGCAAAAATAACGCTGAANGCCACGGCCAGCGCCAGCATCCACAGCGGCGTGCCAACGGGCAGAATCATTGGGATGAGAAGGCCGGTCACAAGGTAGCCTTCATTGATTTCTTCCTTTTTCCATTGGGCCACGGTGAATTCGATGCCGAGGCCTACAACGTAGCTCACCACAATTTTGGGCAGCATTACGAGGAAGCCGTAGCCGAACATCGCCCAGAACGTGGCGCCTTCGGCTGCTTGGCCGCCGTAGTGGTAGCTTTGCCAGCCGATATTATACATGCCGAACAGCAGGGCCGGCAGCAGCGCGATGACCACCAGCGACATGATGCGCTTGGAGTCGATGGCATCGTGAATGCTCACGCCCGACTTCGACGTCGTGTTCGGAACGAGCATAAAGCTTTCCATTCCCTCAAAAACGGAGTGCAGCGCGCTCAACTTGCCGCCCTCGCTGAACGTGGGGCGCAAACGGTCGAATAGTTTCTTTAGTGCCATGGTCGTTTACGAATTTTCTTTCTTCAGTTTGTCCAGACCCTCGCGCACAATCCTTTGCAGTTCCAGCTTCGAGGAGTCGATAAATTCGGNCACGGCGAAATCTTCGGGCGCAACCTCATAAATGCCAAGCGCTTCTTGGCGGTCGATGTCGCCCGTGATGATGGCCTTAATCAAATAGGAAGGATAAATATCCATAGGGAATACGCGCTCGTATTCGGCACTCATAATCATGTGGCGCTCGCCGCCCTTCACGCGGCAGTCCAAATTGTAGCGCTTTTGCTTGCCTTGCAGCCACGAGAAATACGAACGGCTCGTCGAAAAATCTTTCAATCTGGGGGCAATCCAACCGAAAGCCTCGTCAACGTCGTCGCCTTCGGGCAGGGCGCAAATCTCCGTCGTGTGCGCACCCAGATAACCGTCAACGCTNCTCTTCGTGCCTACCAACGGATTGCCTTCAATAATGCGCACGTGCTCNNTGCGTTTCANNTCGTCGCCCAAAATGCACTTGAGCGGCGTNCCAATGCGCGCATCCACNTAGGCNGGGTGCTCTATTTCGCTGCCTGCCACGGCAATGCGACGCATCAGGTTCGTGCGACCGGTCAAAATGAGTCTTCCAACGAAAATCACCTCTTCGGCGCCCAACGTCCAAACCACTTCGCCCTTGTTCACGGGGGCCACGTGATTAATCTGCACGCCCACGTTGCCNCTCGGGTTCGGGCCGTCGAACACGTTCACNTCGGCGTCTTCCGTCGGNACNAACGCGGCCGATTTTTGCTCGGGANNNATGCCCACATANACGGGCGCCATTTTGGCCAACGCTTTGATGCCGGCTTTGAACTCGGCCTCTTGGCCCTCGGCCACATGCGTGAAGTCGGCGGCCAACGGCATNTTGCTGAANGCGCTCACGAAGATGGCTTTCGGCGTGTCCTTGGGNNNGGCCACCACGTCGTAGGGGCGTTGGCGGAAGAAGGCAAACAAACCCGCTTCCAGCAANAGCGNCTTTCACGTCTTCGCCGCTTGCTTTCTGCAGGTCCAATCGGGGGCGCTCCTTGATGTCTTGCACTTGGTCGGGGCGCACGCTNACGTAGAGCAACTTGCGACGGTCGCCGCGGGCAATCTCCTCNACGGTGCCGCTCACGGGGGAGACCACACAGACGCGCTCGTCGGCNTTNTCGACNAACAGCGCATCGCCGGCGCGCACGTGGTCGCCCGCTTTCACTTGCAGACGGGGCACCAGACCATAGAAGCCGGCGGGCGAAACGGCGTAGCGCTCGGCCTTGAGCGTAGCACGCAACGTCTTTNCGGCCTCACCCTCCAGGCGGAGGTCGAGCCCCTTGCGTATTTTATACACTTTGTCCATTAGAATTAAGGGTTTATTATTTTAATCTTGATTTNTNGGCGCGAAAATACAAAGAAACTGCGTTTTGAACAAATTTTTTCATACATTATTATTTTTTAGCGCGCGCAACGTGCGCGCGAGAGGGGCAGAACGTGCATAAATCACAAAAAAAGCGGCTCCGAAGAGCCGCCTTGATTAGAGCATATTCAGTTCGCGAAAGAGTGTCGTATATATTTCAGCCTTCTTCTCGAGTTTCATAGGGTAGGCACGGCTACTGCTGGGCATACGCCAGAGTTGGAATGTGCGCCCGTCGAACTCAATCGGAACGCTTTCGCCCGCAGCGGGCACTTTCGCTGCCGCGAAAATTTCGGCGAGCGTCTCGGCCGACTTGCCTCCCGTGGCGGCTATGGCTCGGAGCTGTGGCAGTCGGCCAAGCAGTGCGGCCATGTCGGTTTGTTCGACGATTTCGAGAAAGTTGTCGGACGCATTGTCGCGGAGTCGGCGCACGGCGCAAGCGCTGTCGTAGATGGCTATGCCTTTTTCAATAAGCAGTTGCTCGATTTCGACTTGTCGGAAGGTGTGATTCGCGGCATCGACAAAGTGTTCACGGTCGCCGAAGAACGCGAGCCCGAAAATGCGCCACATATCGTTTGTGAAATTCGGGTAAAAGAAATTCATGCACCAGCGCTTCTGCGGCGGCGGGAAGGAGCCGAGCAGCAGCAGTCGCGCATTGGCGGGCGCGAATGGCTCAAGTGGATGGCGTTCGATGTTTCGGTTTTGAATCCCGAGCATTGTGGGGCTTATTTAGGTCACAGGTCACAGGTCACAGGTCACAATTAGGCATTCGCCTAACGCGGCTGGCGCCAGCTAACTGTCAACTGTCAACTGTTTTACGGTGCCGCAGCCGACCCAGTTGTCGGCCCAGTATTGACTGTTGAGGTCGGACACGACGACGCCTGCGGACGAACTGGCGTGGATGAAGCGTGTGCCTTTGAGGAAGATGCCGACGTGGGTGACGCGGCCTGCGGATTTGGGGGAACTGAAGAACACGAGGTCGCCTTGTCGCAGGTGGCTGCGTTTTTTCAGCCGCACATCGACGGCGTATTGGTCGCAGCTGCGGCGTTGAAGTTCAATGCCGTAAACGCGGCGGAAGATGGCGCGTGTGAGTCCGGAACAATCGACTCCGCTCTTCGTGTTGCCTGCATAGAGATAGGGCGTCCCCAGCCACGCCGCACACTCTACCAGCAGGGCGTCGTCGTCGCGATAGTCGTAATCTATGCCTAATTGCTGCGCCGCTCGTGCCATCGCCTCGTAAGAACTCTCACGTTCACGCCCTTCGGCTATTCGGCTTTCGACGGGCGTTCGGCTCACGATGTCGCGGTGCGCATGGCAGGCGGTGAGCAAGCTGAGCAAGAGGATGGGGAGAAGGCGTTTCACTTTATGATAATCCTAATGCCTCCAGCTTGTTTTGCAGGGAGATTTCGTCGGCAATGAGCACCTCGCGCGGTTTCGAGCCACGCGTGGGGCTCACAATGCCGGCAGCTTCCATTTGGTCCATAATTTTGCCAGCACGATTATAGCCAATAGCAAATTTACGTTGGATGAGCGAAGTGGAACCAGATTGGTGTGCTACAGTGAGACGTGCGGCTTCGACAAAAAGTTCGTCCCATCGTATTTCTTCTTTTTGTTCGCCAAATAAATCATTATCTTCATCAGGCGGAACGGGCAGTTCGTAGTAGGAAGAATAGGCCTGTTGTTTGGATATGAAATTTACTACATTATCAATTTCTTGTGTTTCAATATAGGCGCACTGGACGCGTACTAGCTCTTCTCCGCTTAAGAAGAGCATATCGCCGCGGCCGATGAGTTGGTCGGCTCCAGAGCGGTCAAGGATGGTGCGGCTATCAATTTGGCTTACCACCTTGAAAGACATACGGGCAGGAAAGTTTGCTTTAATAATACCTGTTATAATATTAGCGGTTGGTCGTTCTGTGGCAATTACTAAGTGAATTCCTATAGCACGTCCTAACTGAGCGAGGCGTGCAATCGGAAATTCTATCTCTTTGCCTGTTGTCATTATTAAATCGCCAAATTCGTCGATTATTACAACTATGTATGGCAAGAATTCATGTCCCTTGCATGGATTAAGTTGGCGCGAAGTAAATCTTGTATTATACTCTTTTATGTTGCGTACGCCAGCCATTTTGAGTAGGTTGAAACGTCGGTCCATTAACTCGCATAGACCACGTAGTGTGTTAGCCGCTTTTGACGTGTCTGTAATAATAGGATTCGTGGTGTCTGGTAGGGCTGCAAGAAAGTGATTGGCAAGAGACGAGTAGGAGTCGAGTTCAACTTTCTTTGGGTCAATCATCACAAACTTTAACTCCGATGGATGTTTCTTGTAAAGAAGAGAGGATATGATTATGTGCAGGCCAACAGATTTGCCCTGTCCCGTGGCACCTGCAACGAGTAAGTGCGGCATTTTGGCGAGGTCCACCATGAACACCTCGTTCGTAATCGTTTTGCCGAGGGCTATGGGCAGTTCGTAGTTCGTTTCTTTGTAGCTTTTGGAGTTCAAGATGCTTTCTATCGAAACGATTCTCGGTTTCTTGTTAGGTACCTCGATGCCGATGGTACCTTTGCCGGGAATGGGCGCTATGATGCGCACGCCGATGGCGGAGAGGCTGAATGCGATATCGTCACCAAGGTTACGGACTTTGCTGATGCGCACACCCGGTGCCGGTGTCACTTCGTAGAGCGTGAAGGTGGGTCCGATGGTGGCACGTATGCCGATGACATCAACGCCAAAGTCTTTGAGAACGGTACGAATACGGTTGGCATTCTCGTACTGTTCTTGCTTGTCGATGCTGTCTCGAGAGAGTTGGTCGTCGTACTTCTTGAGCAGCGAAAGCGTTGGGAACTTATAGAACTCCAAGTCTTTGCGTGGGTCGTAGGGCTCCAGAGAGAAGAGGGTGTCTGGAAACATATAATATTCTTTTTACAGTCCTTTTTCGCTCAAATATCGATGTGCTTCGATGGCGGCTTTGGCTCCGCTGGCGGCGGCAATTACGGCTTGGCGGTAGAGCGGGTCGGCCACGTCGCCGGCAGCATAAACGCCGGGGAGGTTGGTGCGGGGCGTTTGGCCTTGTGTGCGTATGTAGCCGATTTCGTCGGTTTCGAGCCAGGGGCGGAAGAGTTGGCTGTTGGGATTGTGTCCGATGGCGAGGAAGAAGCCGTCGATGGGCAGGTCGTATTCGCGCTCATCGGCTTCGCCTTTGCGATAGACAAGGTGTGCGCCTTCGACGCCGTTTTCGCCAAAAAGGGAGAGGGTGTTTGTTTCGAAAAGGATTTCGATTTTGGGATTGTTGCGAACGCGCTCTTGCATGGCTTCGGAGGCTCGCAGATAGGGCTTGCGCACAATCATATAAACGCGCTGGGCGAGTGTGGCGAGGTAGGAGGCTTCTTCGCAAGCGGTGTCGCCGCCGCCGACTACGGCCACGCGTTTTTTGCGATAGAAGAAGCCGTCGCACACGGCGCAGGCGGAGACGCCCATGCCGGCGTATTTTTGTTCGGAGGGCAGTCCGAGGTACTTGGCCGACGCGCCTGTTGCGATGATGAGGGTGTGGCAGGCGACCTCACTGCCGTCGTCGAAAGTGATGTGATAGGGGGCTTGGGAGAGGTCGGCCGCGGTGGCAATGGCGCCGCGAATTTCGGTGCCGAAGCGCAGGGCTTGTTGGCGGAGGTCGTCCATCATTTGATTGCCTTCCACGCCTTCGGGATAGCCGGGGAAGTTTTCTACTTCGGTGGTTTGGGTGAGTTGCCCGCCGGGTTGGAGTCCTTCGTAAATGACGGGTTTGAGTCCGGCGCGTGCGGCATAGATGCCGGCGGTGTATCCTGCGGGGCCGGAGCCGAGGATGAGGCAGCGAAGCGTTTCCATTTTTTTACGGTTTTGAATTTGGAAGATTCTACGGTTTATTTAGGTCACAGGTCACAGGTCACAATTAGGCATTCGCCTAACGCGGCAGGCGAATGCTTAATTTTCAATTTTCAATTATCTTAAGTCGATGATTTCGGTGTCGGGATGGGCTTTTTTGTCGAATTGGAATTCAGAGGCGTTGAAGCGTTGGCTGAGTTTGACGTCGCGGAGCCGGAAGCGCATCCAATTGCCTTTGCGGTCGATGAGGCGCACGTTTTGCGGCGTGTAGTCTTTGGAGACAATGAGCAGAAGGCGCAGGATGGCGGCGTTGGACTGCTTGGCTCGCAGGTCGACTTCGTAGCAGGACTCTCCGCCGTAGGTGGTGGGCTTCAGGGTGTAGGTGTAGCCCTGTTTGTAGAGGTTGAGGAAGACGTAGGGGTTCATTTGGGCCACCTCGTCGGCGTTGGGCGTGGAGACGTTCACCTCGCCGCTTCCTTTGAACATGGTCCACTGGGTTTTACCGTCGAACCACACCTGCATTTGGGGCGTTTCGACGCGATAGCGCTTGCCGAGAATGCGGATAGTGCCGGAGGAATGGCCGCTTTCTTTGGTGCCCTTGAACGTGGTGGCTTCGAAACGCGCCGAAGAGCCGCCTTTGGACAGCCGAGCGGCGGTGCGGTCGAGCACTTCGCGGGCGGTTTGGGCCGATGCGCAGAGCGGGAGCAAAAATATCAAAAATATTGGAAAAAAGCGTTTCATATTATTCTTGTCCTAATTGTTCGAGTTTGACTTGTAGGGAGACTTCGTCTTGGATGAGCACTTCGCGGGGTTTGGAGCCACGTGCGGGGCCCACGATGCCGGCCGCTTCCATCTGGTCCATAATTTTGCCGGCACGGTTGTAGCCGATGGCGAATTTGCGCTGTATGAGCGACGTGGAGCCGGACTGATGCACGACGATGAGGCGCGCGGCTTCGGCAAAGAGGGAGTCGAGTTTGCCGGTATCGACATCGGCCGCTCCGCCGCTGCCTTCTTCGACAGGTGGTTCGGGCAGTTCGAAGTAGGAGATGTAGCCCTGTTGCTTGGAGATGAAATCGACGATGTTTTTCACCTCGGGCGTATCGACAAAGGCGCACTGAACGCGCACGGGCTCGTTTCCGGAGAGGAAGAGCATGTCGCCGCGTCCGATGAG
>Ga0065708_1000204_pt1 | contig 26660 bp, 20 predicted proteins | sample Hoacrofraction12_2_FD_59095 | JGI IMG/M metagenome (GOLD analysis project Ga0065708, IMG submission 59095) | Hoatzin crop microbial communities from Cojedes, Venezuela, sample from fiber fraction 12 v1 | ecosystem: Host-associated > Birds > Digestive system > Esophagus > Crop | place: Venezuela... | reverse complement strand
TTACCAGCTCAATCTCGACAGAAATCTTGGAAAACAAATCCATTGAACGAGAACGACCTCGCCGATTTCCTCAAACAACTGCCACAACGTAGCGACACAGAAAATTCGTGGACTGTCCTACGCGAAAATATCGATGAAACAACGCTCGATCTCAGCGTAAAAAATCCACATACACCAGAAGAAGCACCGCTACGTCAACCTTCTGAAATCATAGCAGACCTTATCAGCCTGCAAAACGATAACATCGCAATCCTAAACGCAATAAAGGAGGATAAGGAATGAAAGAAGCGTGGAAACAGAAAACGATAGGCGAAGTCACATATATTTCCGATTTTGTTGCAAATGGTAGTTTTGCAACATTAAGAGAAAATGTTACATATTTAGATAATGAAGATTATGCTATTTTAGTACGATTAGCAGATTTTTCAAATAATTGGACTGGACCTTTTAAATATGTAAATGAACACGCCTACGAGTTTTTATCTAAAAGTAAATTGTCAGAAGGCGATATTGTTATGTGCAATGTAGGAAGTATAGGAAAATGTTTTAATGTTGTAGATTTAGGAAAACCGATGACATTAGCACCTAATTCAATTTTAATTAGAACAATAACTAATGATTTGGAACAATCTTTTCTTTTTTATTACGTTAAGACACCTCAATTCCAAGCACTAATTGATTCTATAAGTCATTCGGCAGCTCAACCTAAATTTAATAAAACAGATTTTAAGAAATTGGAAATAAAATTTCCATCTCAAACAGAGCAGTTGCGGATTGTAGATAAGTTAGATAGGATGTTTACGCATTTGGATGCGTTGTCGCAGAACACGCAACGCGCCATCGACAACGCTAAACAACTTTTTCAAAGCAAAATACAAGAAGCTATGACGCAAAAAAAATGGAAAGAAGAAGCGTTAGGCGATATTTGCGAGATATTGGATTCAAAACGAATACCTATAACAAAAAATGATAGAACGGAAGGTTCTATTCCTTATTATGGTGCAACAGGAATACAAGACTATGTTGCAGATTATATTTTCAATGAAGATTTAGTTCTATTAGGCGAAGATGGCGCCAAATGGGGCGCAGGAGATAATTCTGCCTATAAGATTTCAGGAAAGGCGTGGGTTAATAACCACGCGCATGTATTAAGACCAAATCGAAAAATCATATTAGATAATTGGTTAATCTACTATCTAAATTATTCTGATTTATCGGGATATATAACTGGTGTTACTGTTCCGAAGTTAAATCAGAAAAAGATGAGTAGTATATCTATACCTATTCCTACTCTTAATGAACAACAACAAATTGTTGCGGAGTTAGACGATATTTCTGCCAAGATTGCGGAATTGGAAGCTAACTTTACGCGCCAGCAAACGCTATTAACGGAATTGCGCAACAGTGCGTTGCACGAGGCTTTTGAAGGCAACCTATAAATCTGAAATACACACATAAAAAATATGAACGAAAGCGATACAAGACTTAAAAAGATTAACGTACAACTGCGAAATGCAGGTTGGGAAGTCGTACCCGATAGCCATATTTACACAGAGCAAAACGTTGCGCCAGGCAGAATCGTGAAAGGCAAAAAGCAACATCCCGAAAAGATGGATTATTTGTTGGTCTATCGTGGCGTAAAGTTAGGCATTATCGAAGCGAAAGCCGATACGCTGCCCGTCATTGCAGGCGTTGAACAAGCGAAGAAGTATGCTGACGCGATGAAAATACGCTTTACGTATGCATCTAACGGCAACGAGATTTATCAAATCGACATGGAAAAAGGCGAACAAGGCAAAGTAAAAGGTTTTCCTTCGCCTTTAGAATTGTGGAACATGACTTTCCCGAAGAAAAACACGTGGCGCGACAAGTTTAATTTGTGCAGAATGAATTTGGATGACCGCCACAACGCTCGCTATTATCAAGAGATAGCGATAAGGAAAGTGACCGATGCGATTGCCAATAAGCAAAACCGCATTCTGCTTACGATGGCAACAGGAACGGGAAAGACGTTCACCGCTTTTCAGATTTGCTGGAAGCTGATGGAAACGCGTTGGAATATCGATTTCGATGAAAGCCGCAAACCTCGCATTCTATTCTTGAGCGACAGAAACATACTCTCTGACCAAGCATTGCTTGACTTTGACGGCTTCGAGCCAAGCGCTATGTGCAGAATTACACCAGATGAGATTCGCAAGAGTGGTTTGCCATACGGAAAGAGCCTCTATTTCACGATATTTCAAACGTTTATGACCACCGATGATAAGGATCAGCCTTATTATACACATTATCCGAAAAACTTTTTCGACTTCATTATCATCGACGAGTGCCATCGTGGCGGAGCGAATGACGAGAGCCAGTGGCGCGGAATCATGGAATATTTTTCGGATGCTTACCAATTAGGTTTGACGGCTACGCCTCGACGCGACGTAAACGTTGACACGTACAATTATTTCGGCGAACCAGTTTATACTTACTCGTTAAAGCAAGGAATAGCCGACGGTTATCTGACGCCATTTCGTGTCGTTAGAGTGACAAGTGATTTAGATGAATATCAATATGACCCAACCGACGACGTAGAGAGTGGCGAGGTGGATCCCGACAGAGTATATACGGAAAGCGATTTCGCGACTGGGAAAATTAAAATAGATGAACGCGACAGGTTACGCGTTGAGCGGTTGTTTGAATTGATAAACAAAAACGAAAAAACGATTGTCTTTTGCAGTACGCAAATGCATGCAGCCGAAATCTGTGAGCTTATCAACGAACAGGCGCACGTGCCAGGAGGTTTCTATTGCAAGCGTGTTACGGCAGACGATGGCAAGGAAGGCGAAGACCAATTAAAGCTATTCCAAGATAACGAGCGAACAATACCAACGATTCTCACTACTTCGCGCAAACTTTCTACGGGCGTTGACGCAAGGAACGTTAGAAATATTGTGCTATTTCGACCAGTTAACAACATGGTAGAATTCAAGCAGATTTTAGGACGTGGCACGCGTTTGTTCGATGACAAGTATTATTTTACGCTTTACGATTTTGTGAGAGCCAGCGACCGCTTCGAGGATGAAGATTGGGATGGAATACCAGACCCAATCGAGCGACCTGAAACGCCAACGAACGACGATGGCGGTGATAAAGGCAACGACGACAACGACGAACCAACAGGACCGTACACTCCGCCAGTGTGTCCCATTTGTGGAATGAGTCCTTGCGTTTGCGAAGCAAATAGCACAAAATTGAAAATACGTCTTTCAGACGACCATATCGTTGAAGTAAAAAAGAGTCAGACAGCAGAAGAACTTTTCCTTTTTGGCGACGAATTGATTGATATGGCGGAATACGTTCGCCGATTGTTTGGTTGTATTCCTAAATTCTTCAAAAGTTCTGACGATTTGCGTAAACAGTGGAGCGATCCTAACACACGACAAGAGCTGATTAACCAACTGGAAGCGGAGAACTTCTCGATGGATCGACTGAACGTTGTTCGGGAAATGCTATCTATGGAAGATTGCGACATGATGGATGTACTTGAATTCTTAGCTTATCAAACTACACCGCTGGAACGTCAACGCAGAATCGAAATTGCACGCGATGCGATTATGCATGATTTAACGGAAAGTCAGAAAGATTACGTTAACTTTGTATTGAAGCAATACGTGCAAGAGGGTTACGAGGTTTTCGACAACAGAAACATGGGAAAACTTGTTGTAATGAAGTACGGCACAGTTAGAGATGGCGTAACAAAATTAGGAATCAATGCAGACGAAATACGCAACCTTAATCTGAACATCCAAAGACAGGTTTATTATGCGACAGCATAACGCTTTCGTACTGTAATTCATAGAAAGCGCGCGGTATTCCGCGCGTTTTTTGTTNGGCGCTGTTTTTTGTGTTTTCATTTTTTCTTTCATGCTTTTTCGCGCGCGCGTGCGTACCTTTATTATATTATATAGAGGGGAATAGGGATTTATTTTGCAAGAAATAAANNTTTTTTTGAAAAAAGTGCAGAAAAATTTTGGTGGTTTGAAAAAAGGTTGTATATTTGCACTGTCAAAAGGTTGAAACAACTAAAACGACAGACCGTGAAGATGAAAGCGCGCGCAGCTGATCGGGAAGCGCAGAGGGGATCAAACTTTTGGATAGTTGACCTGCAGGAAAACTAAAAATAGCGAGTATGAACAAAAAATTTATTAACAAACACATTTAAAAAAAGAAAGGAAAAATTAATTATGTTGACCTATAGAGTTTATAAGAATAATAACAGTACCAGTACTTCGTATGGAAAGTTTTACGCGAGAGCCGTTGTGAACCAAACTTATAATATAGATGCGCTTGCGGATCACATGAGTTTGCACAATACTCCGTTCTCAAAAGGAGTGATAAAGGGTATCTTGACCGATATGGTTTCATGCATACACGAACTTGTTCTTGATGGAACCGCAGTGAAACTCGATAACTTGGCGATATTTAGCGTTGGTATGCAAACCGAACCTGCAGATACTGCAGAGGATTGGACTGTATCCAGCCATCTAAAGACCTACAAGCTTCGCGCCAGAGCTACTGGAGAATTTACTAAGGCTGAGCTTAACTCGGTTGTAACNAGTAAGGAGGCGAACTATTACGAGTACAATAAGAAGGAAGATGAGTAAAGTAGCGTAGTAATTCACACATAAGTGGGCATAAATTGCCGTTTTGATANANTCNNTATTNTAATCATTACGCCGACAGACGACCCTCGTGAGAGGTTATCTTAGGCAAAGTCTCTGAATGAGGAGCCACATTGCAGCGGCAGTGTGGCTCTGATTTTTTGTTGTTTTTCGTGGTTGGTTGTTGTGGAAGTTGCGGAATTGTTGTATATTTGTGGTAGAATAACGTGAAAAATGGTTGCGCGATGAAGACATTTCTTTTTTATACGGCAGATGGNTCGTGCTTTGCGCCGAATGGTGAGCAGGTAGCGACGTTGCAGGTGTTGGGCTTTGAGAATGGCGAGACTGCGGATGAGGCGCTNAGGGCGTTGNTGGAGAAGAATGGTTGGATAGAAGCGACTGGTTTTTCGCGTGAAGAAATTTGGTGGAAAGAAATAAAATGACGATATTTGCAATGCATGGGCAAAGCGTTGCTCGTGTAATTAGTTAGAAAATAGTTTAAAAATTCAACGCTTGCACGTGAGTGTAGGCGTTTTTTTTATGGTTAGAATTTTGCGAAATGTGCGNAATTGNTTACTTTTGCATGCAGAAAAGAGTGTTGTTTGTCTATGGTCAAAAGAAACATACACAAGTAATCATAATTTTTTTCTTAAGTTTTTCATAATTTTTGGTATCTCCTAAAAGCGCTTGCACGTGAGTGTAGGTGCTTTTTTTTGCGAGATANTTTGGCGATGCGTGCGTAAATGGTTACCTTTGCACTCGAAAGAATTAAGACATTCACTTTTATTATCATCATTTTCATTTAATCGGAAAAGCGCTTGCACGTGAGTGTAGGTGCTTTTTTTTGTGNGATAGGACAATTTTGCTTATTTTTGCGGAGATGAAAATAGGTATGATTNTGTTTTGGTTGTTGCCATTGGCAGGCATGGTTTACGCCAGTTGGCGCACTTGGCAGCTGTTGCCGACGCCTATCTGGGCACGTTGCGTTGTGATTGCGCTGATGATNGGNTTGTTGTTGAGCATGTTNTGGTTGTTCCATAATGGTTTGAACAACCTATCGCTCGNTGTTGCGACATTTTTTTATGAAGTTTCGACTTCGTGGTTAGTGATATTTCTGTATCTGATTCTTGTGTTTTTGGTTTTGGATGTGTGCAAACTGTTTGTGCCATCGTTGCGACCGCTNTTGCATCACAGCGTGATGGGAACGGNGTTTGTTATTGCGCTGTTGGTGGTTNTNTTTGTTGGCGCAAATATGCAGTATCGCCACAAAGTTCGCGTGCCGCTTCGGGTGACGACGAGCAAGGCGTTGAAGAANCCGTTGCGCGTGGTACTGATGAGCGATTTGCATCTTGGTTATCACAATCGACGTGGAACGCTGGCGCGTTGGGTAGAGAAGTTGAACGCCGAGCATGCCGATATGATTCTGATTGGTGGCGATCTGATTGATATCAGCGTGCGACCGCTTCGCGAGACGCGTATGGCGGAGGTGCTGAAGCAGTTGAATGCGCCCGTCTATGCATGCTTGGGCAATCACGAGTATTATGCTGGGATCAGTGAAGCGATGGCTTTCTATCGCGATGCAGNCATAACGCTGTTGCGGGATAGCGTGGNNGANGCAGAAGGCGTGCAGATTATTGGTAGNGATGACCGATCGAATGGTCGTAGGCTGTCGNTGGAGCAACTTTGCGCNAAGANAGACGANNGNCGTTTCACTATTTTGCTGGATCATCAGCCTTATTTGTTAGAAGAAGCCATGCAAAACGGGATTGATTTTCAANTCAGTGGACACACGCATTACGGTCAGGTTTGGCCTATTTCATGGATTGANAGATTATTGTACGAGCAAGCGCATGGCGGTTTGCGTAAAGGCGCGACGGAATACTACGTGACGAGCGGACTGGGCATTTGGGGCGGAAAATTTCGCATAGGCACGCGGAGTGAATATCTTGTAATGGAGATTGACAGTGCACATGGAACTGACGACTGAATGGATGAAAGCGCAGTTTGCGGCAATGAATCGCGAGTATTTTGCAGGTGAATTGCCGACGCCAGAGATGCNTGTAGGTCATTCGCACACGCAACTCGGATTGCAAACGACGCGCATTCATCATCGTGCTTTTCGCAAACCGACGATGGAATTCGAGATTCGGCTGAGCGATTACTACGAGATGAGCGAGCGACAGTTGCAAACNGTGTTGCTGCATGAGATGATTCACTTGCTGATTGCATCGAAACGCTGGCGCGACACGTCGGTTCACGGCAGGATTTTTCGTAGAGAAATGGCGCGGTTGAATGCTTTNGGATGGGAAATCAGAATCNNNACNCCGACAAGTGACTTGCCTATCAGAGGCGGNGCAGCGAAGAAGCAACGGCTTGTGTTAGGAATGCGTTTCAAAGATGGGCGANATTATTTTTCGGTTGTCAATCGACGTTATGCCGTTTCATTAGAACGCCAGTTGAAACGCTTGCAAGATGTGGANGGATATGAATGGTTTGAATCTGACGATGANTACTTCGCCAGATTCAGTGTTGTGCGCAGTCTTCGCGCACGTTTAGTTACGAAAGAATTTTACGAGGAAAAAATTCGCGAGTTGCGTGCTACATCGTCAGCACGTTAATGAATTTGTTCCATTTTTTGTCTAAAGTAAAGGCAGCGAGCGCAGCGTCTTTGACGTGGAGCGTTGCGTTGCGTCGNGTTTCCTTTGAGAACGAATCGTTGCTGATGTCGATTGGCGTCATGCCGAGCACGTAAATATCTGCCAGACTGGCGCAATCGTCGAATGCATCGCCACCAATTTTTTTCAGCGTGATNGGAAACGTGATGGATGATAATGAAGCGCAACCGCGAAACGCGTCNCTTCCGATTTCTTTGAGTGCTTTTGGAAGCGATATATGGTTGAGTCCTGTGCAGTTCTTAAAGGTACTGTTTTCTATTTCTTTGATTCCGATGGGCAGATTGATGCGTTGCAGACTTGCGCAGCCTTCAAATGCAGACGAACCGATTTTGTTTACCGATTGCGGAAGCGCGAGACTGTCGAGNCTTACACAGCCGTTGAAAACGTCGTCGCCGATTTCTTTGATNGTGTTTGGTATGGTTATGCGACGCAGNCTGCTGCAGTTTTGGAACAAATCNGATGGAATTTTGACGAGACTGTTAGGGATGCGCATTTCTTCCAACGCGAGGCAACCGCGAAACGCNGCGTTTCCGATGGTTTTTATTGTGGTTGGGAGATTGATCCATTGCAGATTGTTGCAGTCTTCGAAAGCGTTGGCGCCGATNGTTTTAATACTTACGGGCAGGGAGAGNTCGTTGAGCGAGCTGCAGCCACGAAATGCGCGCGCAGGGATTGCGTCAACGAATTGTCCGATGTTGATTCGCTGGAGTGATTTGCAGTTTTCGAACGCTGAAGCNCCGAGTTTTGAAATTTTTTCTGGTAATTCAATTTCTTCGATGCCTGCACAATCTTTGAAAGCCGATGCAGGAATTTCGTCGATGGATGATGGGATGGTGACAGATTGCAGTCCGCTGCATCCCTCGAACGCAGACGAACCAATTTTGTCGATCATATCGGGGATGAGAATCGACGTGATGCCGCTGCAATTCTTGAAAGCGTTGTCACCGATTGCTTCAACAAAAAACGTAAGCGTGTCAACGGTGATGTCTTCGGGCAGCACGATGTCGCCAGTGTATGGCGTTTTGTTGCTGATGACCGTAGCCGACTTTTTCTTTGCGTTGAGTTGATAGTTTATTCCATCAACGATAGCCGTTTGTTTCTTTAGGTCTTTAAGGTCGATGGCATGCGCTACGGAAATAACGAGTAGCGCTGCCACCAGTGTTACTATGCGTTTTGTTTTCATGGTATAGGTTTTTTATTCTTTTGTAGCCAGTTCAACGACTTTATCCACAGCCGCTGCGATGCCATCGACGTTCTTTCCGCCTGCTGAAGCGTAGTGTGGCTGTCCGCCTCCACCGCCTTGAATCAGCTTAGCTGCTTCGCGAACAATTTGTCCTGCGTTCAATCCATGATTTTTGACCATGTCTTCGCTTAGGATTACGTTGAGAAGCGGTTTGTTGTTTGCGGTACTTCCGATGACGCAGACAAGGTTTTCGGGCAGTTGTTCACGCACTTTGAAAACCAAATCCTTTGCGATATTTGGCTCGACAGGCAAGACAGCTTTGACAACGTTGATTCCGTTGATGACGGTTTTACGCTCGATGAGCGTCTGTCGCGTGCGTTCGGTTGCTTGTGCAGCAAATTTCTCGAGCTCGCGCTTCATGCTGTCGTGCTCTTCAATGTATTTTGCGATGACGCCTTTAAGGTCGTTGGTGTTGTTGAACATGTTTTTCAACGTGCGAACGGTGTCTTCGAGGAGATAGATTGACTCTTCGCACGCCTGTCCTGTTATAGCCTCGATGCGACGAATGCCTGCAGCGATGGAACTCTCGCTAACGATTTTGAACATGCCTATGGCTCCCGTATTTTTTGCGTGGATACCGCCGCATAATTCACATGAAGGACCGAAGCGAACCACGCGCACAGTGTCGCCGTACTTCTCTCCAAAGAGCGCGATGGCGCCCATCGCTTTTGCTTCGTCGATAGGTACGTTTCGCTGTTCATTCAATGGATAGCTCTGGCGAATCATTTCGTTCACCATGCGTTCAACTTGGCGAATTTCTTCATCAGTTACTTTTTGAAAATGCGAGAAATCGAATCGTAATCCATTAGGAGTAACGAGCGAACCCTTTTGTTCAACGTGATTTCCCAACACTTGCTTGAGCGCAAAGTCGAGCAAGTGAGTTGCGGTATGGTTCGCTGCGCTCGCCATGCGTTTATCTATATCGACGCATGCCATGAATTCGGCTGTCGGATGCTTGGGTTCTGTTTGTGAGATGTGGACTATTTGTCCGTTTTCGTGCTTTGTGTTGACTATTTCTATTGTTTCGTCTTCGCAAACCAGCACACCCTGTTCGCCAACCTGTCCACCCATTTCGCCGTAGAAAGGAGTTGCGTCGAGAATGATTTCATAGAAAATATTTTGCTTTTGCTTTACTTGTCTATAGCGTAGAATGTGACAAGTATATTCTGTGTAATCGTAGCCTACAAACGTTTGATTGCCTTCTGCGACAACGATCCAGTCACCGTTTTCAACAGCCGCCGCATTGCGTGCACGTGCTTTCTGTTTCTGCATCTCGTCGTTGAAACCTTTTTCATCGACAGTTAGATTATTTTCTCGACAGATTAGCTCGGTCAGATCAAGCGGAAAACCGTAGGTATCGAAGAGACGGAACGCTTGTTCACCGTTTAGTTCTGTCAATCCATGTGCTTTGAGTTCGTCCATTGCTCCGTTGAGGAGGTTAATGCCTTTGTCGAGCGTGCGAAGGAAGCTGTCCTCTTCTTCTTTCATTACTCTGCCGATGAGTTCTCTATTGGCTACGAGTTCGGGATATGCGTTTCCCATTTCGGAAATCAGTGTAGGAAGAAGATGAACGAGGAAGGCGTCGTGCTGGTTCAGGAAAGTATAAGCGTATCTCACTGCACGACGGAGGATACGACGTATGACGTAACCCGCTTTTGCGTTTCCAGGAAGCTGTCCATCGGCGATGGCAAACGCAACTGCACGCAAGTGATCGGCACATACGCGCATGGCGACGTCGGTTTGTTCGTTTTGACCGTAAGAAAGGTTGGTTAATTGTTCTTCTGCTTTAATAATAGGCTGAAAAACGTCGGTGTCGTAATTAGAATGCTTGCCTTGAATGGCGCGAACCAATCGTTCGAAACCCATTCCTGTGTCGATGACGTTCATAGCGAGGCGCTCGAGCGAGCCATCGGCTTTGCGATTGTATTGCATAAAAACGAGATTCCATATCTCGATGACTTGTGGATGATCTTTGTTGACGAGTTCGCGACCAGCGATTGCACGTTTTTCGTCGTCGGTTCGCGAGTCTAAGTGAATTTCTGAACATGGACCGCAAGGACCAGTGTCGCCCATTTCCCAGAAATTGTCGTGTTTGTTGCCGTTAATGATGTGATCGGCAGGCACATGTTTTGCCCAAAAATTTGCTGCTTCATCGTCTCGGCTCAGTCCGTCGTCTTTACTACCTTCGAAAACCGTTACGTAAAGATCGTCTTTGTTGAGACCTAAAACTTCAGTTAGATAAGTCCACGCCAAATCTATCGCGCCTTCTTTGAAATAATCACCGAAACTCCAGTTGCCAAGCATTTCAAACATGGTGTGGTGATACGTGTCATGGCCTACTTCTTCAAGGTCGTTGTGTTTGCCACTCACGCGCAGACATTTCTGGGAATCAGCTCTGCGACGTGGTTCTGGTTGTCTTGTGCCGAGAATGATATCTTTCCACTGATTCATTCCTGCATTAGTAAACATGAGTGTTGGGTCATCTTTGATTACCATTGGTGCGCTTGGCACTATTGTATGGCCATGTTGTTCGAAGAACTTTTTGAACGATTCGCGTATCTCGTTGGCTGTCATTATCTTTTTTTCCATAAAAATTTGAATTTTTATACACAAAACTCTTGCAAAGATAGTCGGTTTTCGCTATTTTTGCAAATAAAACCATTAAAAACCAGCGAGATATGGCTCTAAAGAAGGATAAGAATCTGAAAATGTATTATTCTATACGTGAAGTTTCAGAGATAATTGGAGTGAATGAAAGCACGTTGCGATATTGGGAAACGGAACTTCCACAGCTAAAGCCTAAAACGCTGCCGTCAACTCGTGTCCGCCAATATACAGATCAAGACATTGAGCTGCTAAAGACAATCTATAATCTCGTAAAGGTACGTGGTTTCAGACTATCTGCCGCGAGACGGATGATTAACCAGAATCCACAGGCTGCTGACAGAACGGCCGACGTTATTCAGACGTTGATTTCTGTTCGTGATCAACTGAAACAGCTGAAGAATCAGTTAGGAGCGATTTAAGATTTTACACAAAAGAGCAAAATAAAAGGATGAACCTCGATTGAGATTCATCCTTTCTTTATATATATAATAAGGTGTAACTAAATTGGTTCAGATACTTCCTGCATGTCTTTCACTTGTTTGAGCTGGTGGATAATCTTTTCACAATCGGAACGATCATAGACGTGCATCTCGAGCACGCCTTCGCAAATGCCATCGTTAGCTTTGATGGTGATTTGTTGCATACTTACGTTCATCTGACCTGAAATTACGTTTGCGATGTCAAGCAACATGCCTGGGCGGTCAATGGCTTTGATCGCTATCTTAGCGGTAAAGAGCATTTGTCTGTGCATGTTCCATCGCGCGTCGAGTATTCTGTTGCCGTAACTTGCCTTCAATTTGTTTGCAACTGGGCAATCGCGACGGTGGATTTCTATGTTTTGCTGATTGTCGATGAATCCAAGAATATCGTCGCCTGGTATTGGGTGGCAGCAGTTGGGGAACTTATACTGGTGGATGGTTGCTTCGCTAACCGCATACACAACATTCTTTTTCGTCTTTGGTTGCGTTGGCTCGACAGTCTTCGCTTTTTCGACGGTTTCTTTTTGTGCTTTATCGTTCTTTTTGTTAGAATTGTGTTTCAGGAACGGCACGTAGCGTTTCCATCCGCCTGACTTACTGCTCGATTGCGTTGTTAGCTGCGAGTAGAGCGTGTCGTCAAGTTTGACGGCTTGCGAACCAATGGCGCGGAACAACTCGTCAGGTTTCTGTTGATTGCAGATATTACAGAGTTTATCGAGAATGGCGCTCGTAGGCTGCAGTTCGTGATCTTGAAGCCATTGAGATAGCTCGCTCTCGCCTTGCTTCTGCTTCTCCCTTGCATCTCTGCGAAGTATAGCTTGTATCTTTGCTTTCGCCTTTGCTGTAGTTGCAAAATTAACCCAATCAGGTTGAACGTGCTGGCTTTTACTTGTGAGAATTTCTACTTGGTCTCCACTTTTCAGTTTATGACTTAGCGGCACCAGTTTATGGTTTACTTTCGCGCCAATGCAGTGCGAGCCGAGAAAAGTGTGGATTTGGAAAGCGAAATCCAGTGCAGTACTGCCCGTTGGCATGGTTTTGATTTCGCCTTTTGGTGTAAAAACAAAAATTTCGCTTGCGAAAAGATTCAGTTTGATAGCGTCAAGGAAATCCATTGCATCAGGTTGCGGATCGTCGAGAATCTCTTTGATGGTGCTCAACCATTCTCCCAGCTCGCCCTCGTCTTCAGTTATCTCCGTCTCTTTGTATTTCCAGTGCGCTGCAAAGCCTTTTTCGGCAATCTCGTTCATTCTATCGCTACGGATTTGCACTTCAATCCATTGTCCCTGATGCGACATGAGCGTCACATGGAGCGCTTGATAGCCGTTTGCTTTAGGATGATTAAGCCAGTCGCGCAAGCGATCAGGATGAGATTTGTATATCTTACTGATGGCGACGTATATGTTGAAACATTCGTTTATTTCATCGTCGCGCTGTTTCGGCGTAAAAATAATGCGAACCGCGAGGATGTCGTAAATTTCTTCAAACGTTACGTGCTTCGCTTGCATCTTTTGCCAAATGGAATACGGGCTTTTCACGCGCGCTTTAATCTCATACTTGAGTTGCATCTTATCGAGCGCTTCGCGGATGGGCGCAGTAAAATCGCTGAACAGCTGGTCGCGTTCTTGTTGCGTGAAGCTCAGTTTTTTCTTGATGCGGTCGTATTCTTGTGGATGCTCGTAACGGAAACTTAAGTCTTCGAGTTCGGTTTTTATTTTATTCAAACCCAATCGGTTAGCCAATGGCGCGTAGATGTAGAGCGTTTCGCCAGCGATTTTGTATTGCTTGTTAGCAGGTTGGGAATCGAGCGTTCGCATGTTATGCAGGCGATCGCACATCTTAATGAGTATCACGCGGATATCCTCGCTCATCGTTAGCAGCAGTTTCTTAAAGTTTTCTGCTTGTGCTGAAGCGTGTTCGCCAAAGATTCCACCAGAGATTTTTGTCAAACCATCGACAATCTGCGCGATTTTTGCGCCAAACATATTTTCAATGTCTTCAATGGTGTAATCAGTGTCTTCAACGACGTCGTGCAAGAGTGCGGCACAGATGCTGGTTGAACCTAAACCAATTTCTTCGCACGCTATCTGAGCAACCGCGATTGGGTGCATGATATATGGTTCGCCCGATAGACGGCGAACGCCTTTATGTGCTTGCTTGGCAAAGTTGAATGCTTTGTTGATGATATCTATTTTTTTGCGATGCGGAGAAGCGAGATAGGTGTCGAGAAGATGCTGAAACGCAGCTTGCACACGCTCGTCTTCAGTCGGTTGTTGACCGTCTGCCGACTGCGCCGTTGCTTGTTTGGCATCCGATTGCGTGTGTTCTACAGGCTCATCCTGCACCTTTCGCATGCCGATATCATCGTTTTCGTTTGTCATTTAACCTTGATTTTCTTACCACTTCTAATGGTACTGCCTTTGATTTTATTGAGTTTCTTCAGTTTTTCTACTGTCGTGCCGTTGCGTTTTGCAATCGATGAAAGCGTATCGCCTTTGCGAACGGTTACGCTCTTGTTGCTACCCTTCTTGGATTTCTTTGCTTTCTTGCCACGTTTCGACTTGCTCGATTTTTGTTTGTGGCGACTTGAGCTGCTCTTGCTGTAAGATTTTCTTGCAGGTTGATAACTTGGCGCAGCATTGTTTACCTCTACCTCCGCGCGTTTCGTCAACAAATTTTCTGCATCGTAGGCAAAGATTTCTTCTTCATTATCAATAAAACTGTTGATGTAATTGATAGGCAAGCGGATAGCTGAAGGACGATTGCTTCCGTTGACGATATTGCGACGGTACTGCGGGTTAAGTTCTTTAATCTCGTTGATATCCATCCCGAGCACATGCGCTATTTGCTCAAAGTGTACATCGCGCTCAACAACGATTGTGTCCGAACGCGTTGGAAGGTCGGTTGCGATGGGGCAAATATTGTGTTCGCAATAATAATTCATGATGTAGTTGGCGGCGATGAATGCAGGAACATAGCCACGCGTCTCTCTGGGAAGATAAGGATAGATTTGCCAGTAATCGCGCTTGCCTTTAGCGCGGTGGATGGCTTTGTTGATATTCTCTGGACCTGCGTTGTAAGCGGCGATCACAAGATTCCAATCGCCAAAGATGCGATATAGGTCGCTAAGATAATGCGCTGCGGCATAAGAAGACTTGATTGGGTCGCATCGTTCATCGACTAACGATGTTACTGCTAAGCCATAGCGTTTTCCTGTAGCTAACATAAATTGCCAAAGCCCTGTTGCGCCAACGCGGGACACTGCTTTAGGATTCAAAGCTGACTCGATAACAGGCAAATACTTTAATTCAAGCGGCAAACTATACGCTTCAAGCGCCTGTTCGAATATAGGCATATAAAAGTTCTGCGCTCCAAGCATGTAACTGATGGATCTACGAAGCTGTCCGCTATACTTATCGATGAATTTCCGCACAACCTCGTTGTAAGGCATTTCGATGACAGACGGAAGTCTGCTCAATCGGTCGATATATTCTTCTTTCGAATAAGTTGGATTAACGTCTGGGAAATCGCATTGATTATCGGTGTCCATGTAAGTCTGCGAGTGGTAAAGCTCGAGCAAGCTATCCAGTTCGTAGGTCATGCCTTCAGGAAGATCAATCACTTGAACTTCACCTTGTTCGTCGGTCACGACGATTTCATTGCGATTGTTTTCATCATCATCGATCACTTGCGCCATTGCTGGTGCACAAGCAAAAAGAAGGGCGATGATGGCAAGAGAATATATTTTTTTCATGTTTAGGTTTGTTTTTCTATGTGTTAGAAATGGATACTGCATTGCACGCCGAGCGCGTTTTGCTTCAAAACGTTGCGCGCTTGATTGTCGTGCAAAACGGTTGGTTCGATATGCAAACTCAAGTCGTCTGAAATATCAAATTCTGACAATGAAGCGTCAACGTAAGCATCGATAACGGAAAGCGCATACACGCCAATCAGGCAGAAAATGCTTAGGTCGCGCCATCTGCGATAACGGTCTTTGCGCGTCTTGAATATGCTTTGATATTGCGACATGTTGCTATCGTCGATGGTTGCACCGAGATGCAAAAATTGGTTATAGCTCTGCGTGTTTGGATCATCATCCATAATGTCAGAATAAGCTTGTGCATAATCTTTGTACATCATGTTGTTCCAACGGAGCGCATAGATACAACCAACAAAACCACCATAGAAAATCGGCAGTTTCCAATATTTGCGATTATAGATTTGACCTGCACCAGGCAGAACGACTGCCAACCACAGCGCTTTCTTTACATTAGGACGCCATGTTGCCCAATCGCGTTTCTTTTTCGTCAGACTATCGCCGAGTGCCAGCAGTTCGCTGCTGTCGTTCACAACAAATACTTTTTCGCCTTGCAGAATCTGCGTTTCATCGCTTGCCCATGTGGTCGTAGAGTCATTGTTTACCTGAGCGAAACAACTCGTTGTTCCGACAATGCAAAGAATGGTCAGAACGATGCGTTGACAAACAAGTTTCATTGGTTTTTTCACGATAGTCGGATGAATGGTTTACTGAATTTTTTCGAATTGTTCAAGAATGTATTTCAACTGTTCTTCATTCTTAAACGGGAAGCTGATTTTTCCTTTGCCTTTCACTGAATACGTCATCTGCACGTCTGTTTCGAACAGGTCGCTGAGATGTTTTTTCACTGTGATGTATTGTTTCGGCAGATTGCGTGTTTGGGATTTCTTTTTCAGGTCTTCCAAGTCGGCGCCACTCTTGATTTGCTGGATTATCTCTTCGACTTTTCTTACTGTATAGCCGTAGCGCACGATGTCTTTATACAAAGCAATTTGCTGTTCTGGCTTTTCCAGCGCCAGCAATGCACGTGCGTGACCCATATCAATCGATCTTTTCTGCAGTCCAAGCTGGATTTCGGCTGGTAGTTTCAGCAAACGAATATAGTTGGCGATGGCAGTACGACTCTTTCCCACGTGCTGGCTAATCTTGTCTTGCGTCATTCCGTTTTGTTTCATCAGATGATTAAAAGCAAGAGCGATTTCGATAGCATTCAGATCTTCGCGTTGGATGTTTTCGATGAGCGCCATTTCCATTATTTTCTCATCTTCCGCCGTGCGGATGTATGCTGGAATAGCTTCGAGTCCTGCGATTTGCGAAGCGCGGAAGCGTCGTTCGCCAGCGATAATCTGGTATTTCTTCGGTCCAAGTTCGCGCAATGTGATTGGCTGGATAATGCCCAGCTCGCGAATGCTCGTTGCCAATTCGAACAGTGCAGTCTCATCAAATTCTGTTCGTGGCTGATCGGGGTTGCGTTCTATTTGGTTCAGGGGAATTGCGTTGATGGTTGAAGAACCGCTTGTTGCGATTGCGTCGGTCGAAATCAGTGCATCCAGACCACGTCCCAGTGCATGCGGGCGGTTTTTCGTGTTGAATTTCTTTTTAACTGCCATAGATTATTTCTTTCTTTTATGTGTTTTGTTTTAGTGGATGGTGTGCGTTGCTTACGCGTTTTTGCTAATCAGCTCTTTTGCCAAGTCGAGATAGTTGCGCGCTCCTGTTGAGTGCGTATCGTAGAGTATGGCAGGCACGCCATGACTTGGGCTTTCGCTGAGTCGTACATTGCGTTGAATAACGGTGGCAAACACGAGTTCTTGAAAGTGGTTCTTCACTTCCTGATAGATTTGCTTTGAGAGACGCAAGCGACTATCGAACATTGTCATCAGAAAGCCTTCGATTTCGAGTTTCGGATTAAGCTTACTCTTCACTACTTTAATGGTATTCAACAACAGACTAATGCCTTCCAGCGCGAAATACTCGCATTGTACTGGTATCATAACAGAATCGGCTGCTGTCAAAGCGTTCAGCGTTAGTAAGCCGAGCGAAGGAGAGCAGTCGATCAGTATATAATCATAATCTTTCTTGATTGGTTTAATCAGGTTCTTCAAGCATTGTTCGCGTTTCTCACGACTCTGCAGTTCTAACTCTGCACCAACGAGATCGGGATGGCTGGGAACGATGTCCAATCCATCTATATCAGTCGTGTAAATAGCTTCGTAAATTTCTTCTTGATTGACAAGACATTCGTAAAGCGAACAATCGATGTTCTTTACATCTACGCCCAAGCCGCTCGATGCATTGGCTTGAGGATCGGCATCTACTACAAGAACCTTTTTCTCGAGTGTAGCCAACGACGCTGCAAGATTGATTACTGTCGTTGTTTTACCTACACCGCCTTTCTGGTTTGCAAGTGCTATAATTTTACCCATTTTTGATAATCTTCTCTAATTAGGTGAATGCAAAGATACATAATTTTATTAGAAACGGGGCGATTTAAACCTTTTTTCGTATTTTTGCACTATAAAACATTATTATATATATGGAAAATAACCAGAAACCGCTCATCGTCATTTCAAACGACGATGGTTATCATGCCAAAGGCATACGTGCGCTTGTTAGTATGGTGAAAGATTTAGGTGATGTGCTCGTTTGCGCTCCAGAGTCTGCGCGATCGGGCTTTTCTTGTGCCTTTTCAGCAACGAAACCCCTCGTGCTGAAACAGCGAAAGACGTTTGGCGACGACGTAACGCTTTACTCCTGCAACGGAACGCCTGTCGATTGCGTGAAGCTGGCATTGTCCGAACTTTGCAACGGACGCAGACCCGATCTTATTCTTAGTGGAATCAATCACGGAGACAATAGTACGGTAAACAAACACTACTCTGGCACGATGGGCGTTGCTACAGAAGGCTGCATGAAATACATTCCTTCCATCGCTTTTTCAAGCTGTTTCTACAACGAGGACGCTAACCTCGAACCTTTGCGTCCGTATGTTAGAAAAATCGTGCAGAAGGTTCTGAAAGAGGGTTTGCCTAAAGGCGTTTGCCTGAACGTTAATTTCCCAGCGCGAGAGCAGTTCGAGGGCGTTCGCGTTTGCCGAATGACGTATGGCAGATGGATAAACGAAGTTAAAAAAGAACATCATCCGCGAGGCTACGACTATTATTGGATTGTTGGCGAATATGCCAACGACGAACCTGATGCACAGGATTCTGATCAGTGGGCGCTGAACAACGGCTTCGTAGCCATTACGCCTACAACGCTGGATGTAACGGCATACGATTTCATCCAGACGGTTCGCGACTGGAATCTATAATCTTTCTCTTTATGAAGTACTATCTTATCGTTGGCGAAGCCAGTGGAGACCTGCACGCTGCTAACTTGATGCAATCGCTGAAAGCACAAGATAGCAACGCAGAGTTTCGCTTTCTCGGCGGAGACAACATGAAAGCGGTTGGCGGCACAATGGTTCGCCATTACAAAGAGATGGCTTACATGGGTTTTGTGCCTGTTTTGCTGCATCTGCGCACGATTTTTCGAAACATGAAGATGTGCAAACAGGATATCGTTGCATGGAATCCTGACGTCGTCATACTGGTTGACTATGCTGGTTTTAACTTAAACATCGCGAAATTCTTGCGAAAGAAAACCGCAATCCCTGCTTTCTATTATATTAGTCCTAAGATTTGGGCGTGGAAAACGTGGCGTATTCGCAGTATTAAGCGTGATATCGCTCAGATGTTCTCTATTCTGCCGTTCGAAGTGGCTTTCTACGAAAAATATCACTACCCTATCCACTACGTAGGCAACCCAACCGCTGACGAGGTGCGTGCTTTCAGAAATACATATCACGAATCGCGCGATGCGTTTTGCACGCGACAGAATCTCAATGCATCAAAACCCATCATCGCTTTGCTGGCTGGCAGTCGTAAACAGGAGATTAAGGACAATCTTCCTGCTATGCTGGAGGCGGCGGAAGCGTTTCCAGAATATCAAATCGCAGTGGCTGGCGCGCCATCAATCGACGATGATTATTACAATCAGTTCATCGGCAATCGCAATGTGCAGCTTGTGCGCAACGAAACCTACGCTTTGCTGTCGCATACGCATGCGGCGCTGGTCACAAGTGGCACTGCTACGCTCGAAACGGCACTGTTCGACGTGCCGCAAGTGGTGTGCTACAAAACGCCTTTGCCGCACCTCATTCGTCTTGCATTCAAATGCATCATCCAAGTGCCATACATCAGTCTCGTAAACCTTATCGCGAACAAAGTGGTTGTGCAAGAACTGCTCGCCGATCGCTTCAGTGTGAAAAATATGCGTCATTATCTCAGTCTGATTCTTGCGGGACAAGATCGCGAAGCGATGCTCTGCGAATACAAAGCCATACGCCAGCAACTCGCGGATAAGGTTGCGCCCGACGAAGCGGCTAAACAAATGATCGAATGTCTCAAAAAATAAAATTTTTTCCTGCGTTTTTCGTCCTTATCGCCACGCTTCTCATCGCTGGTTGCAAGGGTTATTCGAGTAAACCATTCGAACGCGACACCTATACCACTGCATCAGGCAAGAAAATCGTTGTGATACCAATCAAACACGCAAGCCTCCAAATCGTATATAACGGCAAACAATATCAGATAGACCCTGTTAGCAGTTACGTCCGACCAATTATCGATTATACTGATAAGCCAAAAGCCGACTATATCATCATCACAGACGTACACAAAGCGCATTTCGATCCGTATGCCATTGCACTGCTAACGAAAAACACAACAAATATTATTCTACCGCTACGTTGCTACAACAAATTGAGTCGAACTACGCTCCAATCGCTTTGCACTGTGATGCCAAACGGCTATCGCGCTGAATTGGATTCAATGGTTACGCTCTACAGTGTAGCTGCTTACGACACCTCGCGCACCATGCGCGAACATTATCCTAAAGGAATAGGAAACGGATACGTGTTAGAAATAGAAAATAAGCGTATCTATATCGCTGGAACAACGCAAGTTCTGCCCGACACTGCACAACTTGGACACATCGACATCGCGTTTCTCCCTTGTATGCCACCGCGTTCGTTCACCATCGCGCAGTTCCAGCAAGTTATCTCCACGCTCCAGCCCGACGTCGTCTATCCCTACGCCTACGGAGACACGCCTGCCGATAGTCTCGTCATGACTGCCGACAGCCTCGCTACAGAAGTGAAAATCCGTGCACTATACTGATTTTCTTATTCCACAAAAAACATTCTCAAAAACCCATTCTACGATAAAAAAGTGCCAACATTGGCACTTTTTTAACGTAAGGTTTACAAAAATAATAGATGTAAAAGTCGTTCGTTAAAGATCCAAACTATTTTCATCCAGCAAGAAATCGAAAAGTCCAATCGTCAGTATTCCTTCTTCGTTTCTACGTGGCATAATATCGTCTTTCACAACAATCACTTTCTTAAAAGAATCATTGATGTTCGTAAGTGAGCGAGATTCCTGAATTTCTTTCTCTCTATCGGGAATAGAAAGCGCCGACTGAACATAATATCGCTTGCTTCCGAGATTGGCAACAAAGTCAACTTCAAGTTGCGTGCGCATCCATTGATCATTTTTGTCTTTCTTTTTCTGCTCTATCATGCCCACATCAACACTGAATCCACGTGCAATCAGTTCGTTATAGATAATATTCTCCATGATATGTGTCTCTTCTTGCTGACGCATATCGAGGATAGCGTTTCGCAATCCAATGTCCGAAAAATAATATTTCGACAAAGTATTGATGTATTTCTTGCCTTTAATATCGTAACGAATGGCTTTCTGAAGCAAAAACGATTCAGATAGAAAATCAAGATATTTAGAAATCGTCTGACTTCCTATCGTAACATTTTTCACACTCTTAAAAGTATGAGATAATTTCGTTGGATTGCAAGGCGAACCTATCATAGAAGCCAACATCAGAACCAGCTCACGCATCTCGTCTTTGTTCTTGATACGATGACGTTCTATAATATCCGCAAGATAAACGGTCTCAAATAAATCTTTCAGATATTTCAATTTCTTTTGTTCCGTATCAAACGACTGAATTAATGGTAGTCCACCGTAAGTGTAATACTCGCGCCACGCGTTTTGCTTTTCACCGCCTTTCGCTGAATAAAACTCTGAAAACGTAAGCGGATTCACGTGGATTGTTTCTCCACGACCGCGAAATTCGGTCGGAATGTCCGAAGATAAGAAATGCGAATTACTGCCTGTAACATACGTATCTGCATTTTCAATATGGCGGAAGCTGTTCAATACATCCACAAACTCTTTCATTAACTGAACCTCGTCAATGATTATGTAATACAGTTCACTATCTTTAATCTTGTCGCGCACGTAATGCAGCATGTTATCTGGATCTCTCAAATCCTTATTCATGCGGTCTTCCAAGTCAATGCGTATGATATGATCATCGGAAACACCATGTTCCAAAAGATAATGATAGAACAATACATTCAGCAAATACGATTTGCCACATCGCCGAATGCCTGTTACCACTTTGATAAAACCATTCTGACGACTGTCTAACAGCTGTTGCAGATACCTATCGCGCTTAATTTCTACCATGTTACGTTATTTTTTTGCCAATATTGGCACTTTTTTACGCTACAAAGATAGTGTTTTTTCTTAAAATTCCCCATTCTACGATAAAAAAGTGCCAACATTGGCACTTTTTTAACGCAGAAACTATGAAAAAATTTAGTGCGCAAGCATTTCTTGCTTATAGTCGATCCATCTCGTCGTTCTCGTTGTTGTTGACGCGTTTCAGCTTCTTTCCCCAACCAAACGTATAGCTTAGATTGAACGAAACGCGATAATTGCTCGGACTGATGTCCACCATGCGGAAACTGTCTGCATGGAGTATGCTTTCAGTGCGTGGCGACCAATTCACAGAGACCGACGTGTTCAATTTATTCTTCAACCAAGAGCGCGACAGCGATGCATACAACAAGAACAACGTGTCGCTCGTGTGGAACATCTTGCGCTGTTTGCCAGCATACATCAAGTTAACCATCAGGCTAAAGTCGTAAGGCAATTCATTCATCGACGTCAAACTGCCATAGAAATACGTACAACAATTGGTCAATTCATTGAAATCCTCATGCCAATACATCATACCAACACTGCCTTTCACCATCCAGCTTTTGCAAATCTTGTACATTGGCGTAAAAAGTGTTAGTTCAAATTGATTCAACTTATAGCCATTGTTTTCTATTGCTGATATAACACCATCGTCGTTTGCGCTATATAGCGTCGATGGACCGCTGTTATAGACATAATTTACGTTGAAAACATAATCGTAAAGCGACAATTTACCATGCAGAAAATGCCACTTGATGGGCTGAACGCTCGTGCTACCCGAATTGTTCATGTATTCCGAATCCCAAGTCGTGTCGGCTACTTGCTTATCAAACGCGGGTTGCTCAATGTAATTACGATAAGTCAGTTGCGCGTAATTGCCTTTATCAGAATCAATCACGTATTTCATCGTCAGCTTTGGCAAGAAATAATTTTCTGACGTATTGCTTTCGGGCGATTCCGCAAAGCGTGTGCTGATGTGATTATAGCGTGCGCCGACTGTCACAGTGAGTTTGCCAATTTTTTGACGAAAATCAGCATTCAGTTTCAAGTTATCCTCTTTATATTTATAATAGTATAAATAATCCGTTGGCATGCTCGACGTTACGCGACGCGAATCAATAAAATTGTTCCAGTGCGAATAAGAAGTGCCAAGCGACAATCGCTGTTTCTTATTGATGTTCCACGACATCCGCGCAATACCACCTACAATCCTAATGTGCTTCTTTCGGTGCGTATTAGCATAAGTCTCCGTCTCATCTGCCAACTGCCAACGATCGTTATCAGAGCGATGCGAACGTAATGCACCATAAAGAATACCAACAAGATTCACTTTCTTAATCGTTCCATTGTATTCCAGCGACGAACGAAACACGTTATTCTGCCACGACATGCCTGTTTCGCCTTCGCTAATCACATCAATATCGCGATGGAACGTGTTTTCAGTAGTCTCAAAGCGCGTTCTGTCTTCGTAACCACCGCGAAGATTCAGCGCAAGCGAATGATATTTATTAAAATCATACTGCATTCCCAACAAATACGACGTGTTATGACGCTGCAATATATCAAAATTATTCTGCTCAACACGCTGATAACCTGACGGATAATAATCGGTTACCGAACTCAGATCACGATTCTTGTGAGCCCTTGGCGTATAAGAAACATTCGCCGTATAAGAAAACTTTTCGAATGTCTGCATAATCGTTGCCGAAGGCGTTAAACTAAAATCGTCATCATTGCCAAACTCAGCGCCCAAACCAAGCGTTACGCGACCACCGCCACGTCCGCTAACCGTCTTGATCTTCAAAACGTAACCCGAACCATCAATCAACTCATTTTCTTGATTAGGATTAAGAACCTGAACCGACACAACCTCGCGAGCAGGCAATGAACGAATATAATCGTACAACTGTTTGCCAGACAAACGCAAGCGTTTCTCGTCAACATATACAGCAGTGATGCTCTCACCGTATGCCTTTAATTCCGTATTCTGCGTAGAACTCGACAAATCTATGCCAGGCAACGTCAGCATCGCATCGAAAAGATTGCGACTTTTATACATTTTCTCACTCGCAATCATCGCACGATAACCGTCTTCATTGTGCGTGATGCGCTTAGCAGTAATCGTTACGCCCTCCAAATCATGCTCCTTCCAAATGGATGTATCCATCGGAACAGTATCTGCCACAACAACGGGACTCGAAACCTGCGCAAAAGACAAGCGCGAAAACAATAAAAAAAGAAAAAGAAACGTGATTCTATGTATTCGATGCATGCTCATAGAATTAGATTCTTGGTTTTTCAGGTTGTAAATATATGACATTTTTTTCATCAAAAGGTTTAAAATACGTTTCAAAATTCAACAAAAGCAAAAGAAATTCAACAAAAAGCAAAACGGAAAGTCTGCCTGTTCGTTCATCAATTCCAGCACATCCTCCGCCTGTTTTCCCATCTTTCCGTTCGTCGTTCCTACAAAACAAGACGCCAAACCGCAACATTTGTGACACAAAACGCAGAAAATTTTTTCCCAAACCACACAAACAACCAATACAATCCACACAAAACAGCACCTCCCGTAACATACAACCTTTTTTCAATCTCCTATATATAATATAATAAAGGTACGCACGCGCGCGCGAAAAAGCATGAAAGAAAAAATGAAAACACAAAAAACAGCGCCTGCATTCACATACAAGCGCTGCGTCAACTCTAAAATTAAAATTATGAAAATTAACTCGCCGACTTTGTTCTATTACAATGCCGACAGAGCATTTGGCAATTTTCTTCTACAGTGAGCCCACCTTTGCTCCATGGAACAATGTGATCGGCTTCCATTGCACTGATTTCGAAATGCTGTCCACACTTTGCGCAAAAGCCTTGCTGCTTTTCGTAAACCTTTTGCGCAATCTTTGGAGAAAAAGCACGCAGACCTAAGCAACGCTCGTCACCAGATAGCAAATATTCGTATATGCCTTTCTTATTTTCTACCTCGTCATCGTCAACCAGTGCTTTAATCCGCTCCTCCAATTCACTTGATTTCAAAACCAAATCCTTGTAAGTGTTATAATAAGTGCCCCAAGGCAGACCTTTCATCAACTTAACACGCTTCACTGGAAACAGTTTCTGAACCCAGTGGATCACGTCTTGAAAATATTGCCACTCGATATCGCTGTCCGTATCTTGTTGATGCAGCGCCATATAGTGTTCAACGTCGTTTTTAGAAATCCACTTTAGAACTATCTCGACGTATGCCTGACGTATCGGACTGCCACTCAGATAATCGCTCGCCATCTGTTGCGCTACGCAATTAGTCTTTGCGAAACGTTTTTTAAGCGAAGTAACCCAAGGACCTGCGTAAACCGCATTCAGCAACTCTTGGTTTGTCAATTTCTCGCCTGCAATATTGATAATCCGAAACCAGTCTAACTTTTCCGTATCTGTGCCATTCTCGCAAATATATATTTGCAATGTCGTGTTCAAAAACGTGTCTTTCTGACTCGGAGTAAGGTTATGAAAAGCCTTCAACGTGCCTTCTACGTTTACAAACAAGTTTCCCACGTAGAAAGCGCATATCGATAGCGTGCGCTGTTGCCCATCCAGCATCTCAAACGTGCCATCGGCGTTCTTACACCAATACATCACGTTCAGCGGAAAGCCTTTGAAAATCGAATTGATTACTTCTATCTGTTGGTTTTCACTATAAACAAACTCGCGTTGATACTTCGGACGAATGTTAAGCAAACCTCCGTAACCAACAACACCTTCTTCTTCGTTGTTCGAAAAACCATTTACAAGTTCGCGAATCGTTATCGGCTGTAATGTTATATCCATAATAAATTATGATTTTATTGCTTTTTCTTGATTAAAATACGTGCATATTTCTTTTTTCCATCTACTAATGGATATCCAAAGTTATATTCGTCATACGTCGTTGACACCATTTCGCCAATTATTTCAAATTGTTCGGGACAGTATTTGTCCATAAACGTAATGGGAACGCCCATCTCGCCATCATAATCGCATGGAATATTTGCAACAGAACCTGCTTCTATCGCATCATAGTTATCATATTTTGGATAATCTTGTGCGTTATACGTTTTCCATAAGTCCAACGGCTCGTGGCGTTTATTATGATCAAGATTGGTAAACCAAGTGCAATTTCTAAATTTTACGAGACCTGTTTCTGGATTATATACGCCTTTCGCATATCCTTCAGTAGAAGTAGTTTTGAAAAAAGCATTTCCGCCACTAAAACCATAGCCTAACCACATTTTATTGTCTTTAATGAGCGGAAAAATCTCTTTATATGTAATTGCATTAAACGGACCTATAATTAGAAAACGCTTGTTATATTCTACTAACTGCGCGACATATTCTCGGAAAAGCGAAAACGGCGGATTGGTCACAACGATATCCGCCTCTTGAAGCAATGCAACACATTCGGCACTACGAAAATCGCCACTGCCTTTCAGCAATTCAGGCGGATTTTGCTGCAGAATTATTTTTACGTCTTCCATATCTTCCGCTCCGTCTCCATTCATATCGCGAACGTCGGTCAACACAATTTTATACGCTCTCCGCTCTT
>Ga0065708_1006562_pt1 | contig 26982 bp, 26 predicted proteins | sample Hoacrofraction12_2_FD_59095 | JGI IMG/M metagenome (GOLD analysis project Ga0065708, IMG submission 59095) | Hoatzin crop microbial communities from Cojedes, Venezuela, sample from fiber fraction 12 v1 | ecosystem: Host-associated > Birds > Digestive system > Esophagus > Crop | place: Venezuela... | reverse complement strand
CCTCGGCCACCATGCCTTGAATTGTCTTTACTTTGTTTACTTGTCCTGACGGATAGAAAAACTTTAATACGCCATTTAGTTGCGAATCTAAGGTCAATTCCTTCTCAAGAGCACCCTCTGCATTCGTTTCGCGAACCACAATTTGCTGTATTTCACCATCCTCAATGGTTACGAGAGTCTCTCTGTTACCATTCTGTTTCTTATATTCACCGTTCAGGTCTTGTGGTTTTGCTTTGAATATCATGGTGTTATGCTTAATTTATAAATATATGTTTAAAGTGATAAACCATCGCTGTCCAAATGAAATTCCCGTCACATATTGCAATATAACGGCAATTCCATTTGGCAGCAACAGTGCTTATTTGCAGCGTCTCATGCTGTCTTGCATAGAGGCAACCCTGCGTTTATAGTTCTCAATGTTACGGTCGTGACTTGCCGCAGCACTGATTTTGCTTTTGCGATAGCTAGCCTTCGCAGAAGGAGACGACGCATTAGCAACCATATGAGCATAGCGGGCATTGTCTTTTTTCTTTGCCTCGCGCTCCTTATCTATCTTTGTGCGTAAGTCAATTATGCACTTGCGATAATAATCTTTCTGGCTACTCATCTTGCAATCAGATTTAGTTGTGCATGTCAATTTTAATCTGGGGATTCTCTTTCACCATGTCAACAAGCATGAGGATGGCATCTTCCGTGTCAATACCGAGAGCATCCGCCATAGTGATGAGGTTGCTCACTTCAATCCTTTTGAGAATCTTGTCGGCAAGCACCAATTCGATGACGCACTCAAAGATGAGGTAGGCGTCCTCTTCATCAATATCAACAGCGGCCTCAAAGAGGTATTCATTAAGCTGTTCTTCGTCCATTGATTGCACTTCTTTGAGGGCTACATCCAGCGCAGCCGATAGTTCTTGTGGCTCAATCTCTAGCGCATCGGCAATTTCATCAACGAGTACCTTTTCCGTTTCATCAAATTTTTCATCAGCCCAAATGGCACATGACAGGAAACTTGCAATCTTTTTAATGTCAGTTTTCATATACTTTTGTTAGATTAAATTCTGAATACTGTGAATAAACACGATAGCAACTAGATGTTATCAATTAGCAAACGAACCAGTCGATTGACTATGCCATTCTCTTTTTGTTGCTTCTTCTTACGGGCCTCACGGGCTTTTGCCATACGTGCTGCCATCTCTTTTCCTTCTTTGGTACGCATGTCTACGGTACCGTCTTTAGTTCTTTTTACTGCCATAATAATAGTTTTTTAAGTTAATAAATATAGTTGTTTTTAATCTTTCTATGCGTTATGTCGTTCGGTAGTTATTCCGTAACAATAAACTCGGTCCGACGATTCTCTGGAGCCTCAGGGTTTCCCGTATTGAGTGGGCGGGAAGCGCCAAGGCCTTCATAAGCAAGACGCTCGGGCTCGATACCCCGGCTTATTAAGAAATCAACAACAGCCTTTGCACGGGCCTCTGAAAGTTCCTGATTGACGGTTGCTGTTCCTTCTGAGGAAGTATGCCCCTCCACCTTCAGTTTCATTTCCGGCGATTTCTTCATAACATCAACAAGTTTGAAAAGAACTTCTTTCGCATCATCGGAAAGCCCTGTCTGACCTTGCTCAAACTTAGCGGTATTGAAACTCTTTTCCAATTCTTCCACTTGCTGAACATAGACAGTATCGACGACAGTAACGGTCTTTTCTACTACTTCAACTCTTGGAGAGCGGAACATGGTATATGCGACGATACCCAAAAGAGCGGCAGCAAGTAAGCCTATCAACCACCAAAGCAATGTATTTTTCTTCTTGGATGGAACAGGCGGCACATAGCCATTGAGATACTCTATCCGATATCCGCCCTTTTTGCCGCCTTTGTCAGCGGCCGAGAATTCTGCGACTTCAATGCCGTATTGTGCGGCATGATCCACCAAACGTTTAAAACTTGGCGACGTCCACATGGATACCAGCGCAACCTGTTTCCCGTCACCCGTGGTGATCAGTTCTTCCGGTTTGTCAAAATAGCCATTCCAGTTTGCCGGCCCGTTATGTTGGCCCGCCTCTTGAAAGTTTTTCTTTACGCCTGAATCGGGATTCAGTTCGTCTGGGAATGCTTTCCTAAGGTCCTCAATCGTGGCCTGAGGGTACATGACCATGTAGGCATTAATAATTCCAAGCGCTGTACGGTTCTGCGCTTTTCCGTAAACTCTAACTTTGTTTGTTGACATAAGTAGTACTTATTTAATTTCGATAATACAATATTTGAAATCTGTAAGGTTGGAGGCATTAGTCCACTCGACGTGATATTCATTATCCAAATCAAAATCCGGATGATCGTCTTGCTTTTTGGAATTATGCCAATGTCTGGAACGGTTGTGGATGCCTGCCGCAGTAGACATTTCTCGGCAGACCGCATCATCGCGTCTTTCACGCCAATACGATGAATCATTGGTCAGCCATACGGCAAATCCTGCTGTTACAGACGCGAAACGCTTCTTTACTAATTCTATACGTCGTACATCTTTCCAAAAGTTATACATCACGATATTGTGCGCACCTTGATCTTTCACAATGGTACATGTAGAGATTGATTCATTAAAGCGTGTGATGTCTTGTGTAATCTTTTTTGTAGGATACTTTAATTCTATTGGAATATATTCACACCCACGGCGAACGACAATGTCTAGATACATTTCATTTTTCCAGATATTGTATTCTCCAAGTTCTTGATAGGGGATATAGTATTCTACATCTACATCGTCGTAATGTCCGGTAAGGAGCAGATGTAAAGCCAAGTGAATTTGAAAGTCCATTTCATTGAAGAACAACTCGTGAGACTCTTTCATGAAGCAGACAATATCTGATTTCACTTGAGCAGGAAAGTCAAATTCCATCTGTATTGGTGATATGTATTTGTTATTCGTATAGAATTTTGGGGAAGAGGGAAGCACCACCGCGAACAGAGGCGCTCCCCTCTAAAGTCACTTCTTAGAGTTTACCTGCTGCAGACAATGTAATATCATCGGGAGCAAGAGCACTGTCAGTCGGATTGGCTACTTGTACACCAATGCCGTACATGTCGGCAATGGCCTTTTCGAAAGAACCGCAGGTGCGGTTGCCTTTAACAACCAGTGAACCACCTTCTTTGCCCTTCGCACGAAGTGAGGCCAGCGTTGCCTTCTCATCGGCAAAAGCCTTGCAGTTGGGAGTTGTGTACACGCGCAAAGATGCGCCAAACGTTTTCTTGAAGTCTTCTTTGAGACCCTTCACGGTCTTGCGACCATCTAAACTAAATTCTGCCATAATAATTAATGTTTAAGAAGTTATAATTAAAATAGGTGTTTTAGAATAATCCTAATATAGCTTTTACGATGACAACAAAGACGATGAAGGCGATGACGCCCAATGCAATGCGCGCGAACATTGACATGTTGCCTAACGAGAAACTCGTGCACTCGGCGATGGTATCTCTCACATCCTCGTCACTGAAGTATGATCGCCGCGCTTTCTTAGCGCATGCTCTAACCTTTTCCCGATATGCAAGCGCTACGCGAGGCACATACTCCGCGCTATGTCGCTCGGCCATATCCTCCATAAACTCCATTAGATCATCCTTGCCGCTTGGTATAGGGAAATCTGTTATATAGCGCGCAACCTCGCCTTCGGATATGCAGAAGGTATAAAACTTCCTGCACAGGTTGATTAAAAGCACGAAGGGATAGGAGTATAACCACCAGACTCCCCACAGCAACCATTTGAGCGGTCTGATGAGAATGAAGCCCGAATTGAGTTTCTTCCACTTTTCTTTTTGCTTCTGTTTAGCTTCCTCGCGGAGTTTCTCCGACCGTTCCCATTCTTTTTCAGACATGGCAAGACGCACTTGCTCTAGTCCTTCCTCAAACCGATCCACTGCATCGCCGCCTCCACGGCCGGAGACTGCACTCGTCAGTTCGGTGATAAGTTCTTTCAGTTCACTTATATCCATAGTTCTTAATTATTGTTGTGATAGATATTGATTCCGGGCACACGGGTGCATAATCAGGTTCGATTATGGGCACAACAAGGGCTGTGCACTCCCTTTGAGAATGCACTACTTGAATACGTAAATCATTGACTGTTAAGGATTTACCCCCCCCGCAACGGGATTTTCTGACATAAATGCAACACAAATTGCAGAAAGAGTTGCCTCTTTCTGACAAGGATTCGCTATTATGTCTGTTATTGATTCCGCCTTGCAACCAACTGCAGTAACGAAATCATCAACTGTGTTATTTGTTATCATAACAAAGTCTATATTTCGTGGCAGTACCCGGGCACGTATTTATTTAAGGTTAGGAAGAAACGGGTATTGGAAAAGTGGACAAAGCCAACTAATCGATTCTTCCGTAAAGGAATTTGTTTCCTTTTACAAGGGCAAAGTTACATTTTTTTGTTTTAATGCGAAATGTTCTAACTTTTTATTTTTAGATATTTTTGTTTTTTAACATTTTTAGGTCCTAAAATAGTTATTCTTCTTTCCCCATCCGTTCCGTCACCTGGTCGATTTTCCTTTCCAGCCGGTCTAATTTTTCAAGGACGTCGTCATTGTTGTTGGCCGTCATGGCATCCACGAAGACGGAGTTGATGAGTGACATGCCGATGATGCCGCCGATGAAGAGCAGGGCGGAGAAGTAAAGGCGGGCGAACAGGCCCCAGCCGTCGCCGCCGTTGGCTGCGATGGTGTCGGGCATCTCATACCAGCCTTCGATGGTGAACAGGCGGAAGATACTGTACAGGCTGATACCCGGATTGCCGAAATAATCGGGAGCGATTTTACCGAAAACGGCACAGGAGAGAATGGAGAAAATAACCAACAGGACGACGAAGGCGATGATGACAATGAAGGAGGTTTTGAACGCCAGTTTCATCCCGTTGAGCAGATTGTGGATGTTGGGAATGAAGCGCAACATCTTGAACGACTTGAATATGCGTACACAGCGGAGGGCGAGTAAGGCGTTCATCGCCAGCGACTGTTCCAGGAACGGGTCGGCCAGGGTGGGGAGTACGATGATCAGGATGATGAAATCAAACCTGTTCCATGCTTCCGACCAATACGATTTCCATCCGTAAGTGGAGATTTTGACAATGGCTTCGCAGACAAAAAATAAGGTAAAGCAGGCGTCAAGGAGTTCAAAACAGATATTGTCGGGCCAGAATCCGCCAATAAAAATAATGATGGTGTTGAGCAAAATCGCCAACAGCATCATCTGGTCATTGCAAAAGATTCTTTTTAATGTCATGTCGTGTGTTCGTAATCATGGATATATCATTTTCCCCCTCACACTTCGCAGACGAGGTGCAGCATGGGGTGGGAGGCCCAGGTGGCGGGACCGGCGGAGTGGAAACCGAGGGAGCGGTAGAGGCGTTCGGCCGTGGGATTGCCCCGGTCGACCAGTAGGCCGACGGCGGGAAGGCGGAGACGGCGGGCTTTCTCCATCGTGGCCCGGAGGAGGGCGGTGGCGATGCCTTGGTGGCGGAAGCGCGCGTCTACGGCCAGACTGTCGAGGTAGAGTTCGCCGGCCTGGGTCTCGTCGGTCATGCCGCTGTAGTCGATGGAAAAACTGCGCAAGGCTTCCTCGATGAAAGCCTTGCGCAGTGTATGAAGGTCTTTGCCGTCGTAACTGGTGGCGATGCCGATGACTTCTTCACCGGCTATGGCGACAAGGGTGTTCTGATAGCTGTACTGGCTGTCCTCGCGGGCCACGAGGCGGGTCATGGCGTCTTCAAAGCAGGCCAGCGTATGGGCCGGTCCTGCAATATACTGGCAGCACTCGGGGCTCATGGCCTCCATGATGAGGCGGGCGATGGCGCGCGCTTCTTCAGGCCGTGCCTGACGGAGCGTACAGGTCATTTCTTGATTTTCGCCCACACCCATAAGATGATGACTGCGCCGACGGTGGCCGTAACCAGTTCGCCCACCCATCCGGGCTCCCAGGTGAAACCGATGGCGCGGAACAACCAGCCGCCGAGCAGTCCGCCCACGAGTCCGAGCAGCAGGTCTATCCAGCAGCCTTTGCCTTCGCCTCCGGTGAGTTTGCTGGCAATGAATCCTGCCAGGATTCCGACGATAATGGCTCCTATCATGGCGCGGGAATTAGAGCTCGCTTTCGCTTACGCCGAACGTGGTGACGTTCATGTTGCCCGTCTGGATACCCAGTTTGAGCCACTTCATGCGCTGTGCGCTCGTACCGTGGGTGAAGGATTCGGGCTGTACGTAGCCCTGGGCCTTCTTCTGCAGGTAGTTGTCACCGATTTTCTGTGCGCAGTCGATGGCCTCTTCCACGTCGCCTTCTTCCAGCGAACTGTATTTCTTGTTGTCGTAGTGGGCCCAGACACCGGCATAGTAGTCGGCCAGGAGCTCGAGCCGGACGCTCATCTTGTTGGCGTTCACCTTGTTCATCTGGTTCATCTGCTGGTGGGCCTTGCCCAGGATGCCCAACAGATTCTCCACATGGTGGCCCACCTCATGCGCGATGACGTAGGCATAGGAGAAGTCGCCGTCGGCTCCGATCTGGGATTTCATCGTGGTGAAGAACGACAGGTCGATGTACAGTTTCTGGTCGCCCGAGCAATAGAAGGGACCCACGGCCGATGAGGCCGTACCGCAGGCGCTGTTGACCGACGAGGTGAAGAGTACGAGCGTCGGGGGCGTGTACTCGCGGCCCATCTTCTGGAACACTTCGGTCCAGACGTCCTCGGTGGCGGCAAGCACCTGACGGGAAAACTTGGCCAGTTCCTGCTCCTCTTCGGTGAAGCTGGCCTCCGTCTGCGGGTTGGTGGCTTCCTGTACTTGTATCTGCTGGCCCACGTTGTTGATGACGTCGCCGATGTTGCCGCCGCTCAAAAAGGTGATGGCGGCTATCAGGAGGATGCCTCCCAATCCGAGCCCTGCGACTGTACCGCCGCTCATGCCGCGGCGATCCTCTACGTTCTGACTTTCTCTTCTTCCGTCTAATTTCATATTAATATAGGTTTAAAGTTGCGTTAACGGTAAAAATTATCACGTGCAAAAATAACATTTTTCTTTTTACATGCCAACAATCCGAGTGATTTTTTATCCTTTCCTTTGTGTAAGTGCATGAATTTTATTAATTTTGCGCCGAATTTATCGGTTTGTACCGATGGACAATCATTTAAAATCATTGCAATGAACATATCTTACAAATGGTTGAAGGAGTATGTGGATTTCGACCTGACTCCTCAGCAGACGGCGGACGCGCTCACTTCCTGCGGACTGGAGGTGGACGCCCTGGAGGAAGTCCAGACCGTCAAGGGCGGTCTGAAAGGACTGTATGTCGGAAAGGTGCTGACCTGCGAGGCGCATCCCAATTCCGACCATCTCCACGTGACCACCGTGGATTTGGGACGTGAGACTCCGTCGCAAATCGTCTGCGGCGCGCCCAACGTGGCCGCCGGTCAGAAGGTCATCGTGGCCGATTTGGGCTGTGTGCTTTACGACGGCGACAAGGAGTTTGTCATCAAGAAGAGCAAACTGCGCGGCGTGGAGTCGTGCGGCATGATTTGCGCAGAAGACGAAATCGGCGTGGGCACCGACCATGCGGGCATCATCGTATTGCCCGAGGACACGCCCGTGGGCATGCCCGCGGCGGAATATTATCATCTGGAAAGCGACTGGGTGATAGAGATAGACATCACGGCCAACCGCTCCGACGCGCTGAGCCACTGGGGCGTGGCGCGCGACCTGTACGCGTGGCTCGTGCAGAACGGTCGCAAGACGGCGCTTCACCGTCCCGACTGCTCGGCCTTTGCCGTGGACAACCATGACCTGCCCATAGAGGTGGAGATTGAGAATCAGGAGGCCTGCAAGCGCTATGCCTGCGTGAGCATTACCGGATGCGAGGTGAAGGAAAGTCCGGCCTGGCTGCAGGACAAGCTCAAGGTCATCGGTCTGCGCCCCATCAACAACATCGTGGACATCACCAATTATATCATGATGGCCTACGGCCAGCCGATGCACTGTTTTGACGCCGACATGGTGACGGGGCATAAAATCGTGGTGCGCACGCAGCCCGAAGGAACGAAATTCGTCACGCTCGACGGCGAGGAGCACACGCTCGGCGAGCACGACCTCTCCATCTGCAATGCCGAGCAGCCGATGTGCATTGCCGGTATTTTCGGCGGCAAGGGCAGCGGTACCTACGAGACGACGCGCAACGTGGTGCTGGAAAGCGCTTATTTCCATCCCACGTGGATTCGCAAGAGTGCGCGCCGTCACGGATTGTCCACCGATTCCAGTTACCGCTTCGAGCGCGGCATCGACCCCAACGGCGTGATTTACGCCCTGCAGCAGGCCGCCATTCTCTGTAAGCAACTGGCGGGCGGCAAGGTGTCGATGGACATCAAGGATGTGTATCCCCAGCCGATTGAGGACGCGAAAGTGAATCTTCAGTATGATTACGTCAATTCGCTGGTAGGCAAGGAGATAGGAAAAGATACCATTAAGAGTATCGTGAAGAGTCTTGACATGAAAATCGAGGCGGAGGATGAGCAGGGACTTCAACTCACGGTGCCGGCTTTCCGCGTGGACGTGCAGCGGCCTTGCGACGTGGTGGAGGACATTCTCCGTATCTACGGATATAATAATGTGGAAATTCCCGACTCGCTGACCTCGTGCCTGACCATCGAGGGCGACGAAGACCGCAAGCACCGGTTGGAGAACCTCGTGGCGGAGCAGTTGGTCGGTCAGGGTTTCAACGAGATCATGAACAACTCGCTGACCAAGTCGGCCTATTATCCCGAGACGGGCACTTACCCGCTTTCGGCGTGCGTGAAGGTGATGAACCCGCTCAGCGCCGACCTGAGCGTGATGCGGCAGACGCTGCTCTACGGCGGTCTGGAGAGCATCATGCGCAATGCCAACCGCAAATTGCCTAACTTGCGTTTCTTTGAGTTCGGCAACTGCTATCATTTCTCTCAGGAAAAACAGAATGAGGAAGACCCCATCCGCGCTTACAGTGAGGAGACGCACCTGGGTCTCTGGGTCACCGGCAAGCGGGTAGAGGGCTCTTGGGCCCATGCCGATGAGGCGTCGTCGTTCTTCGAACTGAAGGCCTATGTGCAGAACATCTTCACCCGTGTGGGCGTGCCGGCCGGAATGACGGTCACGGAGAAGAGCGGCAACGACATCTTCTCCGCCGGACTGACGGTGAAAAACCGCGGCGGCAAGGTGCTGGCCGAGATGGGCATCGTGAGCCGGCAGTTGACCAAGGCCGCCGGTATCGCGGCCGAGGTGTATTTCGCCGACATTCATTGGGCCGCCGTGATGAAGGCGGTGAGAAAGAACGTGGTGGAATTCACCGACATTCCGAAATATCCTGCCGTGAGCCGCGACCTGGCTCTGCTCATCGACAAGAGCGTCACCTTCGAGCAGATAGAGCAAATCGCCCGTCAGACGGAGAAGAAGCACCTGCGCCGCGTGGAACTCTTTGACGTCTACGAGGGCAAGAACCTGCCCGAGGGCAAGAAGAGCTATGCCGTCAACTTCATCCTGCAGGATGCGGAGCGCACGATGGGCGACAAGCAGATTGACGCCATCATGCAGAAACTCATCGGTAATCTCAAACAACAATTAGGAGCAGAATTAAGATAAACATACAACTATGGGAAGAGCTTTTGAATATCGCAAAGCGACAAAACTGAAGAGATGGGGCCACATGGCCAAGACGTTTACGAAAATCGGCAAGCAGATTTCGATTGCCGTCAAGGCGGGCGGACCCGAACCGGAGAACAATCCGGCCCTTCGCGCCATCATCGCCAACGCCAAGCGCGAGAACATGCCGAAGGACAACATCGAGCGTGCCATCAAGAACGCCATGGGCAAGGACCAGAGCGAGTATAAGGAAGTGAGCTACGAGGGTTACGGCCCTCACGGCATCGCCGTGTTCGTGGACACGCTGACCGACAACACCACCCGTACCGTGGCCGACGTGCGCAGTATTTTCAACAAATTCAACGGCAACCTGGGTACGCAGGGCTCGCTGTCGTTCCTCTTCGACCACAAGTGTGTCTTCACGTTCAAGAAGAAGGACGGTCTCGACATGGACGAACTCATTCTCGACCTCATCGACTACGGTGTGGACGACGAGTATGATGAGGACGAGGAGGCCGGCGAAATCACAATCTACGGCGACCCGAAGAGTTTCGGCGACATCCAGAAACACCTGGAGGCCGAGGGCTTTGAGGTGACGGGCGCGGAGTTTACCCGCATCCCCAACGACCTGAAGGACGTGACGGCCGAGGAGCGCGAGACCATCGACAAGATGGTGGAGAAGTTGGAGGAGTTTGACGACGTGCAGACGGTCTACACCAACATGAAACCGGAGGTCTGAGATGCTGTATCCCGTGGAAGGCACCTGCAGTAAGTTTGTCGACGTGACACTCGGCGAGGACGGTACGGTGCAACAGGTTAAATTCATAGGCGGATGCCCTGGGAACACCCAGGGCGTCTGTGCCTTGGCCCGGGGCATGAAGGCCTCGGAGGTCATCAAGCGGCTGGAAGGCATACAGTGCGGCAACAAGGGTACGAGTTGTCCGGACCAGTTGGCGAAAGTGCTGAAGGGGTTGGTTTAGCGTGGAGCGTGTAACGTGTAGCGAGATATGTTTTAACGCTGAACATCACATGTCGTTTTATACTCGACGAATATTGGTATTCTCGCTCCACGCTCCTCTCTCCGCGTTACACGAAAGACTTTTTTCAAAGGGGGATTTTTTCCGTTGTGCGTATTATATAATAGTACGAAGGATTAAATTCAATCGATTGATATGAGTAAGCAGTTTTTATTAGGTTTTGATGTAGGCAGTTCTTCCGTGAAGGCGTCGCTTGTGGACGTGGAGACGGGAGAGATGGCCGCGTCTGCTTTTTTTCCTGAGAAAGAAGCGCCGATTATGGCCGTGAAAGCCGGTTGGGCCGAACAGGACCCGCAAATGTGGTGGGACAATGCCAAGTTGTCCCTGCAAAAGATCATGGCCGAGACAGGGGCCAAGGGTGAGGACATCAAGGCTGTCGGCATCAGTTATCAGATGCACGGTCTGGTGTGTGTGGACAAGCAGCAGCAGGTGTTGCGCCCCTCCATTATCTGGTGCGACTCGCGCGCCGTGCCTTACGGCGAGAAGGCGTTCCGCGACCTGGGTGCCGACGCTTGTCTGGGACATCTGTTGAATTCTCCCGGCAACTTTACCGCAGCCAAGCTGGCATGGGTAAAGGAGAACGAACCGGAGGTGTTTGAGAAAATCGACAAGATCATGCTTCCGGGCGATTATATCGCCATGAGGCTCAGCGGAGAGGCGCGCACCACCATCAGCGGTCTTTCCGAAGGCATGATGTGGGACTTCAAGGAAAAGCGTCCCGCCAAATTCCTCCTGGACTATTACGGTATACCGGAGAGCATGATTGCCGACATCGTCCCCACGTTCAGCGTGCAGGGCGAGGTGTGTGCCGCCGCAGCGGCCGAACTCGGTCTGAAGGAAGGTACGCCGATTTCCTACCGTGCGGGTGACCAACCGAACAACGCGGTGAGTCTCAACGTGTTCAATCCGGGCGAAATCGCTTCTACGGCAGGTACGTCGGGTGTGGTCTACGGTGTCTTGGGCGAGGTCAACTACGACCCGAAGAGCCGTGTCAACACTTTCGCACACGCCAACTATACCACGGACCTGGACCGTCTGGGCGTCCTGCTCTGCATCAACGGTACGGGTATCCTCAACGCCTGGGTGCACCGCAACATCACGCCCGAGGTGGGCTATGCCGAGATGAACGATCTGGCCGCATCCGTGCCCATCGGCAGCGACGGCGTGACGATTATCCCGTTCGGCAACGGCGCTGAGCGCGTGCTGGAGAACAGGGAGACGGGATGTTCCGTTCACGGGGTCAACTTCAACAAGCATTCGCGGGCCCATCTGGTCCGTGCCGCCCAGGAAGGCATCGTGTTCAGTTTCTGCTACGGTATGGAAATCATGCAGCAGATGGGCATGGACATCAGGAAGATACACGCCGGAAAGGCCAACATGTTCCTCAGTCCGCTGTTCCGCGACACGCTGGCAGGCGTGAGCGGCGCTGTGATCGAACTCTATGAGACCGACGGCAGCGCGGGCGCGGCCAAGGGTGCGGGTATCGGTTGCGGTATCTACAAGGACCACGATGAGGCGTTCGCCACCCTGAAGCGGTTGGCCGTCATCGAGCCCGACGAGCACAAGCGTGCCGAGTATCTCAGTGCGTATGCCGCATGGAAAGAGCAACTTTCAAAGATTTAATAACTAATAATGTTTTCCTAAACTAACAAAATTATGGCAAAAGAGTATTTTCCGCAGATCGGTAAGATTCCTTTTGAGGGTCCCGACAGCAAGAATGTGATGGCTTTCCACTATTATGAGCCGGAAAGAGTCGTGATGGGTAAGAAAATGAAGGACTGGTTGAAGTTCGCCATGGCCTGGTGGCACACGCTGGGCGGCGCTTCCGCAGACCAGTTTGGCGGACAGACCCGCAGTTATGAGTGGGACAAGGCCGAGGACGCCGTACAGCGCGCCAAGGACAAGGCCGACGCCGGTTTTGAAATCATGGAGAAACTCGGTATCGAGTATTTCTGCTTCCACGACGTGGACATCGTGGACGAGGGCAAGGACGTGGCCGAGTATGAGGCCCGCATGACCGCCATCACCGATTACCTGAAACAGAAGATGGAAGGCACCAATATCAAACTGCTCTGGGGTACGGCCAACGTATTCGGCAACAAGCGCTATATGAACGGTGCTTCCACCAACCCCGACTTTGACGTGGTGGCCCGTGCCGTCGTTCAGGTGAAGAACGCCATCGACGCCACCATCAAACTGGGTGGTACCAACTATGTGTTCTGGGGCGGCCGTGAAGGTTACATGAGCCTGCTCAACACCGACCAGAAGCGTGAGAAGGAACACATGGCCATGATGCTCCGCGGTGCCCGCGACTATGCCCGTTCCAAGGGATTCAAGGGCACGTTCCTCATCGAACCGAAACCGATGGAGCCCTCCAAGCACCAGTATGACGTGGACACCGAGACCGTAGTAGGTTTCCTGCGCGCTCACGGTCTGGACAAGGACTTCAAGGTGAACATCGAGGTCAACCACGCCACGCTCGCCGGTCACACCTTCGAGCACGAGTTGGCCGTTGCCGTGGACAACGACATGCTCGGTTCCATCGACGCCAACCGTGGTGACGCCCAGAACGGATGGGACACCGACCAGTTCCCCATCGACAACTACGAACTGACCCAGGCCATGATGCAGATTATCCGCAACGGCGGTTTCAAGGACGGCGGTACCAACTTCGACGCCAAGCTCCGTCGTAACTCCACCGACCCCGAGGATATCTTCATCGCCCACATCAGCGGTATGGACGCCATGGCACGCGCGCTGCTCAACGCGGCCGCCATCCTGGAAGAGAGCGAACTGCCGAAGATGTTCAAGGAGCGCTACGCTTCCTTCGACAGCGGTATCGGCAAGGACTTCGAAGACGGCAAACTCACCTTCGAGCAGGTCTACGAGTACGGCAAGAAGGTGGACGAACCGAAACAGACGTCCGGCAAACAGGAGAAATACGAGACCATCGTGGCGCTCTACGCCAAGTAATTCGGTCTTACCCAATAAAAAAGGCGGCGGTTTGGCCGCCTTTTTTGTTTTTTCTTTTTATCTTTGCACCAAATCAATAAAAGTTGACGCATGAGCAATCATCTGGTGATTATGGCAGGCGGCGTAGGCAGCCGTTTTTGGCCCATGAGTACGGCAGAAAAACCGAAACAGTTTATTGACGTCCTGGGAGTGGGCCGCTCCCTGCTGCAATTGACAATCGACCGTTTTGAAGGAATTTGTGATGCGAAGAATGTTTGGATTGTCACCAACAAGCGTTATGAGGAAATCGTCAGGGAGCAGTTGCCCGACGTTCCTGCGGACCATATCCTGCTGGAGCCCTGCCGGCGCAACACGGCCCCGTGTATCGCCTACGTGAGTTGGCGCATCAAGTCGCAGGACCCGAAGGCCAACATCGTGGTGACGCCGAGCGACCACATCGTGACCAATGGCGAGGAATTCCGCCGCGTGGTGACCTCTTGCCTGAAGTTTACGGGCGAGACCGACGCCATCGTCACCCTGGGCATGAAACCGACGCGTCCTGAGACGGGCTACGGTTATATCCAGGCCGACCTGAGGGCGGCGTCGCCCCGCAACAAGGAGATTTTCCGCGTGGATTCCTTCCGCGAGAAACCTGACCTGGAGACGGCCCAGGCGTATATCAAGGAGAAAAATTATTTCTGGAACGCGGGTATTTTCATCTGGAACGTGTCGACGATTGTCAATGCTTTCCGCGTCTATCAGCCCGCCTTGAGCAAAATTTTCGAAGGCATGCTCGACATCTACGGCACGCCGGCGGAGCAGGAGGCCATCGACCGCCGCTATCCGGAGTGCGAGAGCATTTCCGTCGACTATGCCATCATGGAGAAGGCCGAGGAAATCTTCGTCTGTCCTGCCGATTTCGGTTGGAGCGACTTGGGCACATGGGGCAGTCTGCTGGCCCAGACGCATCATGACCTGTACGGCAATTCCCTCATCGGCGGCAACATCCAGGTGTACGACACCAACAACTGCATCATCCATACCACGGAGGAAAAGAAGGTGGTGGTACAGGGCCTCGACGGTTATATCGTGGCCGAGAAAGACTCCACGCTGCTCATCTGCCGGCTTTCCGAGGAGCAGCGCATCAAACTGTTCAGTGAAGAATAAATAAAATACAGGATAAATATGGAAAGAAAAGTAGCATTAATCACGGGTATTACAGGTCAGGACGGTTCTTATCTGGCCGAGTTTCTGATTCAGAAAGGTTATGAGGTGCACGGCTTGTTGCGCCGTTCCTCGTCATTCAATACGGGCCGCATCGAGCACCTGTATCTCGACGAGTGGGTGCGCGACATGAAAAAGGCGCGTCTGGTCAATTTGCACTGGGCCGACATGACCGATTCCTCTTCGCTCATCCGCATCATCTCGCAGACCCGTCCCACGGAGATTTACAACCTGGCCGCACAGAGCCACGTGAAGGTGTCGTTCGACGTTCCTGAATATACGGCCGATACGGATGCCGTCGGCGTGCTCCGCCTTCTGGAGGCCGTGCGCATCGTGGGCATCGAGGACGAGTGCCGCATCTATCAGGCGTCCACGTCGGAACTCTTCGGCAAGGTGCAGGAAGTGCCGCAGAAGGAGACGACGCCGTTCTATCCCCGCAGTCCGTATGCCGTGGCCAAACTCTACGGTTACTGGATTATGAAGAACTACCGCGAGAGTTACGGCATGTACTGCTGCAACGGTATCCTGTTCAATCATGAGAGCGAGCGCCGCGGTGAGACGTTCGTCACCCGCAAGATTACGCTGGCCGCCTGCCGTATCGCCCAGGGCTATCAGGACAAGCTCTATCTGGGCAATCTGAACTCCTTGCGCGACTGGGGTTACGCCAAGGACTACATCGAATGTATGTGGCTCATCCTGCAACAGGCGCAACCGGATGATTACGTCATCGCTACGGGAGAATACCACACCGTGCGTGAATTCGCCACACTGGCCTTCAAGCATTGCGGCATCGACCTGGTCTGGGAAGGTACCGGTCTTGACGAGAAGGGTATCGACAAGGCCACGGGCAAGGTGCTTGTCGAGGTGGACCCGAAATACTTCCGTCCCGCAGAGGTGGACCAGTTGCTGGGCGACCCGAGCAAGGCAAAGGAGAAATTGGGTTGGAATCCCCGCAAGACTTCCTTTGAGGACTTGGTGAGAATCATGGTCGCGCACGACATGAAATTCGTGAAGAAACTCTATTTGAAAGCACAACAGCCGGAATAATCATGTTGGACAAACAGTCGAAAATATACGTAGCGGGACACCACGGACTTGTGGGTTCCGCTATTTGGAATAACTTGTTGCAGCGCGGTTATACCAATCTCGTGGGCCGCAGTCACAAACAACTGGACCTCACCGACCAGTATCAGGTGGAGCGCTTCTTCGACGAGGAGCGTCCCGACGCCGTGGTGCTGGCCGCGGCCTTCGTGGGCGGCATCATGGCCAACTCGCTTTATCGGGCCGACTTCATCATGCAGAACATGAAGATGCAGTGCAACGTCATCAGCAACGCCTATTCGCACGGGGTCAAAAAACTCCTCTTCCTGGGCAGTACGTGCATCTATCCCAAGAACGCGCCCCAACCGATGCGGGAGGACGCCTTGCTCACCTCGCCGCTCGAGTACACCAACGAGGAGTATGCCATCGCCAAAATCGCCGGTCTGAAGATGTGCGAGAGTTACAACCTGCAGTACGGTACCAACTACATTGCCGTGATGCCGACCAACCTGTATGGTCCCAATGACAATTTTCACCTGGAGAACTCGCACGTGATGCCGGCGATGATGCGCAAGATATATCTCGCCAAACTGATTCATGAGGGCGACTGGAACAGTATCCGTCAGGACATGGCCAAGCGTCCCGTGGAAGGAGTGACGGGCGATGCCGCGCAGGAGGAAATCCTCCGCGTACTGGCCAAATACGGCATTGAGGACAATAAGGTGACGCTCTGGGGTACGGGTACGCCGCTCCGCGAGTTTCTCTGGAGCGAGGACATGGCCGACGCCAGCGTGCACGTGTTGCTTAACGTGGACTTCAGCGACATCATCGGCATTGAAAAATATTCGTCCGTCTTCTACGGTGCGACGGCCGACGGTGCCGTCGACCGCAACAACAGTGCGGGCCGTGGCGGCGCCATTCCCGCGTTGGGCGAGATCCGCAACTGTCACATCAATGTCGGAACGGGCAAGGAACTGACCATCCGGGCGCTGAGTGAACTCGTCACGCGCACCGTGGGATTTGAGGGCGAGGTCGTCTTCGACGCCACCAAACCCGACGGTACGCCGCGCAAACTCATTGATGTCTCCAAGCTCCATTCCCTCGGATGGACCCACAAGGTGGAAATCGAGGAGGGTGTCCGCCGCCTGTTTGAGTGGTATAGGAACGGGCTGATCGGGTAGCGTGGAGCGAGAATACTGACTACGGTCACAGCGTGACAAGTATTTTCATGTTAGAATAAATGCAAGAAAAACGTGCCGTTTTTCTTGCATTTACCGTTTCTATTCATTACTTTTGCGTCAGCAATTGGTTTAGCGATAATTAAAAGGGAATCGGGTGAGAGTCCCGGACTGTCCCGCAGCTGTGAGTCCTCTTTAAGGAGGCGGAACACGATGCCACTGGTTGGATTCCGGGAAGGCGTTCCGTCTTGAGGACAAAGTCAGAAGACCTGCCGTTGCGATGTGTTTATCATCCCCCGAGGAGGGGAGTTAAATGACGCCCGTTTTGATGAGATTAAAGTATATGTGGGCCAGTGCGGCACACCTGACAAGTGTGTTGCTGCTGTCCGTGGCATGGGTTTGCCCGTCTGTCGCCGTGGCGCAACCGGCCGACTCGACGACGCTTTCACCTGAGACGCGCCAGATCCCCGAAGTGGAAGTGAGGGAGAGGCGCGTCCGGCAGGACGTGACCGCCTCGCATCCCGTACAGGTGGCGGACCGTGACAAGATGTTGTCCGCGGGTCTGCACACCGTCTCCGAGGCCTTGCACCGCATGGCCGGTCTTACCGTGCGCGACTACGGTGGGGCAGGGGGCATGAAGACCGTGTCGGTGCGCGGCATGGGCAGTCGGCATACGGCCGTCATCTACGACGGAATCTCGCTCAACGACTGTCAGACGGGCGAGACCGACCTGTCGCGCTACAGTCTGGATTACGCCCGAAGCGTCACCCTGCAGACAGGCGACGACGACAACATTTTCCAGCCCGCCCGTCATGCGGCGGCCGCCGCCACTCTGTCGGTCAGGACGCTTGGTACGGTCACGCCGGCCGACGGCCATGACGCCCGCCTGTGGCTTCAGGGCGGTCTGACCTTCGGTTCGTGGCAGACGGTCAATCCCTCCCTGCGCGTCAGCGGCAGTCTGAGTCCCCGTTTCCGGTACGCCCTCACAGGTGAGTACATGTATGCCGAAAACGATTATCCTTTCCTTTTATATAATGTCAGTCTCGTGACGAAAGAGCGCCGCCGGAACAGTCGGCTCTGTGCGGGTCATGCCGAAGGCGATTTCCTTTGGACGCCCGACAGCGTGAGCCGGTTGAGCGGCAAACTCTATTACTATGGCTGTCACCGTCGTCTGCCGGGTGCGGTGCAGTATTATACCCAGGAGAACGACGAGCGCCTTTTGGACAACAACACCTTCGCCCAAATGCAGTACGGGCGGCGTCTTTCCGCCCGGTGGCAACTGCTCCTGAGTGCGAAGTACAATCATGTCAAGACGGATTACCGCAACCATACCGCGGGCAGTGTGACGCCCGACGCCTGCTACCGCCAGCAGGAGGTCTACGCGTCGATGGCCTGGCAGTATGCGCCCGCAGACTGGCTTCGCCTCGACTACAGTCTCGACTATGCCTTTGACGTGCTGACGAGTACGCTTTCCTCCTACGAGCGACCCGTGCGTCACAGTGTCCTGCAACAGTTGGCCGCACAGGGCAGATGGCGCCGCCTCAAGGCGACCTTCCGCCTCCTGCACGGTTGGTATGACAATCAGGTCAAGTCGGGCCCGTGTGGTGACGACGAGCGGCGCCTGACACCGTCACTTTCCTTTTCTTACCGTCTCCTGACCGACGGGAATCTCTATGCGCGCCTGATGTACAAGGGAATGTTCCGTATGCCGACGTTTCAGGAATTGTACTATTATCATATCGGCAGTGAACTCCTCCGCCCGGAGAAGACGGCGCAATGGAACGCCGGTCTGTCGTGGCAAAACCGTCACAATACGCTGTGGACGGTCAGCGTGAGTGCCGACGGTTACCTCAACCGGGTGACCGACAAGATAGTGTCCGTTCCCTTCAATCTGTTTGTCTGGCGCACGATGAATCTGGGCAAGGTGCGAATCCTGGGTCTCGACGTGACGGTCGACGCGGCCCGCCGCATGGGTAAGCGCCACACGTTGCAGTGGTCAGGCCATTACAGTGTGCAACGGACCAGGAACCGCACCAGCAGGTCGTCCGCCTATTACGGAAATCAAATCGCCTACGTCCCCCTGCATTCCTATTCCGCCTCCGTGAGTTGGATGAATCCCTGGGCCAATGTCAGTCTGTCTTCCTACGGACAGAGCGGCAGATGGACCACCAACGAACATGCGGCAGGCACCCGCCTGAGCGGTTTTGCGGAAGAGAGTCTGACGCTTTGGCGCACGTTCCCCATAGGCCGGCTGTATCGCAAGAACGGCCGTCCGGACAGGTTGACGGTCCAGTTGTCCGTCCTCAATCTCCTGGACAAGCAATACAGTCTGGTGGCGCGTTATCCGATGCCCGGCAGGTCATGGCGTGTCTCGTTTTATCTCAACCGGTAATCCCTGGAAATATCATGTAATTTAAATATCAACAGTGTATGAAAAAGTTATTTATTCAGTGGCCCCTCCTTCTGGCGGCCCTTTTGGTGCTCGGCGCCTGCAGTGACGAGAACGACGACGTCAACATCAGCAAGCGGGTGACTTACACCGACGGTGTACTCGTGCTCAACGAGGGTGCTTACTACTACGGCGTCGACGGTTCCCTGGATGTCTACAGTTATTCCGGTCAGGCGATGAACCGCGGTGTGTTCGCCTCCGTCAACGGCCGTTCGCTGGGCAATACGCCCAATGACATGGTGCAGTGCGGCGATCGTATCTTCATTTCCACCACGTCGGAAAACCGTATCGAGGTGGTCGACGCTGAGACCTTCGCCTCCGAGGCCGTCATCAGTGTCACGTCGCCTCGCGGTCTGGCCGCCGATGACGCCTATGTGTATGCTTCCACCTACACCGGCAACGTGGTGAAAATCGACGCTTCGACCGCTGAGATTGTGGCTGTTTCCGCCGTTGTCGGCGATTGTCTGGAGGAGGTTGCCGTAGCGGGCGATTATCTCTACGTCTGCAATTCCTATACCATGGACGCCTCCTACAATTACACCTATCATGACAATGTGGTCAAGATGCGGACGTCCGACCTGTCGAAAGTGAAGGACATCACCGTGACGCTCAATCCCACCGAAATCACCACCGACGGCACGAATGTCTATGTTCTGTCCATGGGCAATTACAGTGACACGTCCAGTGACGTGCAGAAGATTGACGCCTCCGACAAGGTCACGTCGCTGGCCGTGGCCACGATGATGGCTTATTCTCCTCAGGACGGTCTGCTTTACCTCATCAACGCGCCCTGGGGCGGTCAGACGACCTATTTCACCTGCAATCCTTCCACAGGTGTGACCGAGACCATGACGGGCGTCAGCGTGACTTATCCGTTCGCCATATCGGTGGATCCGGTGAAGGGCTACGTCTGGATTTCCTCGTTGACCATCAATGAGGACACCGGTTATGCCGACTATACCGCCGACGGTTACCTCGCCTGTTTCCGCAATTACAGCGGCACCTTCAAGGAGACGACGCATGTCACTACCGGTCCCTGTCCGGGCAAAATCGGTTTCCAGACGCATGAGGAAATTTTCTGAATCCGCAATCCTCCTTCTTTGTCTGCTGACGCTGACGGTTTGCTGCCGGCGTCACGGACAGGGTGGGGCGGGTATCCCTCCCGAGGGTGACACCGTCCGCATGGAATACGCGCGCAATCTGATGATGGTGCGTCATCAGGATTGGACGGAAGTGACGCTCGGCGACCCGTGGCAGACCGGTCGTGTGCTCCACCGCTATGTCCTGTTGGACAGCGGCGCGGCCGTTCCGCCGCATCTGCCGCCTGCCACGGTGGTGCGCGTGCCGCTTCGCCGCAGTGTCGTCTTTACGTCGGCGCATTGTCAACTGGCGCATTACTTGCATGCCGACAGGGCCATTGCGGGCGTGTGCGACCTGCGCTACATGAACATTCCCGCGATACGGCAGCGCGCCCGTCTGACCGATACGGCAGCGCTCCACGTCACCGACTGCGGCGACGGCATGGCGCCGCTGGTGGAGAAAATCATTTCCATCGGCGCCGATGCCCTGTTGCTCTCGCCCTTTGAGAACAGCGGCGGTTACGGTCGGTTGGAAACGCTCGGCATCCCGCTCATCGAATGTGCCGACTACATGGAATACACACCCCTTGGAAGGGCCGAATGGATGAAGTTTTACGGTCTGCTGTACGGTCGGCAGCAGACGGCCGACAGTCTGTTCGCCGTAGTCAAAGAGGCCTACCGGCATTGGCAACAGGTGGCATCCCGTTCCCGCACTTCCCTTTCCGTCCTCACGGAGCGCAAGACGGGTAGCGTGTGGTATTGTCCCGGCGGACAGAGTACCGTCGGACAGATGATTCGCGACGCGCGCGGCCGTTATGCCTTTTCCCAGGATGCTCACAGCGGCAGTCTGCCGCTCCCTTTCGAACAGGTGTTGGACAAGGCCGGAGACACCGACGTCTGGGCGTTCAAGTATAATGGCGACCGTCCGCTTTCCCGTCAGGACCTGTTGGCCGAATACCACGGCTACGACGGTCTGAAGGCCTTTCAGGAGGGCAATATCTATGAATGCAACACCCTGGCCGTGCCTTATTTCGAGGAAGTGTCTTTCCGTCCCGATTACCTCTTGCGCGAATTCGTCCTCCTGTTGCACCCCGACATAACAAATCAGGGCGTGCTCCGTTATTATAAGAAAATACCGTCTGCCTCATGAGACCGTCAAGTGCGTGGTGCGTTCCCGTCCTGGGTGTCCTGATGCTGTTGCTGTTGACAGGTCTCAACCTGTTTCAGGGCAGTGTCCGAATCCCCGCTGCCGATGTCCTTTCCATCCTTTCGGGCCGCGGCAGCGACCATCCCGCATGGCAGTTTATCATCCTTTCTTCCCGTCTACCCCAGACGTTGACGGCCATCCTGGGCGGTGCCGCCCTGGCGGTGAGCGGACTGATGCTGCAGACCGCCTTTGAGAATCCGCTGGCGGGTCCGTCGGTTTTCGGTGTGACGAGCGGCGCCTCGCTCGGTGTCGCCTTGGTCATGCTGCTTTCTGGCGGCAGTCTTTCCCTCGGCGTCCTCTCGGCGGGAGGATGTGCGGCCGTCCTGCTGGCCGCCCTGTTGGGCGCGCTTTCCGTCACGGCCCTGTTGCTGTTCTTCTCCTCTTTGGTCCGTGACAATGTCATGTTGCTCATCATCGGTATTATGACGGGGTATCTGGCCTCTTCGGTGGTGACGCTGCTCAACTTCTCGGCCACTGAGGAAGACGTGCGTTCCTACATGGTGTGGGGTATGGGCCACTTCGGCGGTGTGTCTCCAGAGCAGATGCCCGTCTTCGCCACCGTCATCCTGTCGGGCCTTGCCGCCTCGCTCCTGCTCGTCAAACCCCTCAACGCTTTCCTGCTCGGCGACCGCTATGCGGAAAATCTCGGTGTAAACGTGGTCCGTTTCCGCCACGTACTCCTGTTGATTACGGGTGTGCTGACCGCCGTCGTCACGGCCTATTGCGGTCCGGTGGCCTTCATCGGACTGGCCGTTCCTCATCTGGCGCGCCTCGTGCTCCGCACGGACGACCATCGCCGTCTGTTGCCCATGACCATGCTCTCGGGCGCCCTCGTGGCCCTGTTGTGCAATTGGATTTGTTTTCTCCCCGCCGACGGCGGTATGTTGCCGCTCAATGCCGTCACTCCCCTCATCGGCGCCCCGGTCATCATCTATATCATTCTCAAAAAATACTGACATGAAGAAAGCCATTGTCATCGGCGCCTCCTCCGGATTGGGCCGCCAGGTCGCCCTGCTGTTGTTGGAAAAAGGTTGGCAAGTGGGTCTTGCCGCCCGCCGTACCGCCCTTTTGGAGAGCATTCATGCCGACTTTCCCGACCGCACGATGACCGCCGCCATCGACGTGACGGCCGAAGATGCCGGTCAACGGTTGGCGCTGTTGATAGGGGAGACGGGAGGCATGGACTTGTTTTTCTATGCCGCAGGTATCGGCAAACAGAATCCCCAACTGGAGGAAACGACGGAAATCGACACCGTGCGCACCAACGCACTGGGGTTCACGCGCATGATTGGCGCCGCCTACCGCTACATGGCGGCGCATGGCGGCGGTCACATTGCCGTCATTACCTCCATCGCAGGTACCAAAGGACTAGGTCCTGCCCCGTCTTATTCCGCCACCAAAGCCCTGCAGAACACGTATCTTGAGGCGCTTGAGCAACAGGCCCGTCAGCGCCGTTTGCCCATTGTCTTTACCGACATCCGTCCCGGATTCGTCGACACCGACCTGCTTCACGACGCCGACGGCCGTCTGTCCCGCCATTATCCTCTGTTGCTCCGTCCCGAAGCGGTGGCTCGCGACATCGTGAAGGCTGTCGAAAAGCGGCGTCACGTCCGTGTCATCGACTGGCGTTGGCGCATTATCACCGCGCTCTGGCGCCGCATTCCCCGCTTTGTCTGGCGGAGGGTTAATTTAGTTGAGAGTTGAGAGTTTTTAATGTAAAAGTCTCCACTCTCCACTATATAGTATTCTCGCTCCACCCTCCACGTTTATTTCACCGACAAATTTCCGCCCCTCATTGATTTTTTTTGACCTTTTCATGGATTTGGTCTACTATTGCAACTTGAAAAGTTGCGCAAGCATGTGAATGTAAACAATAAGACAAATTCATAAAAAGGAAATGAAACGCATCCTCTTGACCCTTATTTCCGCCGTCACCGCCATGACGATGACGGCACAGACCATGAACGTGGTGGTCGGCGAAGTGACCTATGCCATTCCCGCAGCCGATGCGGGCGACATGATTTATTCCGACGGCACGACCCTGACCATCATCAACAAGGTCTATTCCCTGAGTGAGGTAGACCAGATGTACGTGGACTATAGCGACGTGACCGAAGCCACCGTCGAAGTGGTCTATTCCGGCAGTACGGCCGCCGTGCGGGTGGACGGCCGTTACGCCCAGTATCTCACCGTAGAGGCCAGCGGCGCTAATGTCTCCATACAGCAGAGCGACGACCTCGCCACCGAAATCACCTATGCCCTGAGCGGTACTTCCACCGACGGCACCTTTTATATGGACGGTTCCTACAAGGCCACCGTCCGATTGAACGGTCTTACGCTGACCTCCACCACGGGCGCGCCCGTCAACATTCAGAACGGCAAGCGCATTGCCGTCCAACTGGCTGACGGCACCACCAATACGCTCACCGACTGTGCCGACGGTTCGCAGAAGGCTTGTTTTGTCTGCAAGGGTCATGTGGAGTTTGACGGCAGCGGTACGCTCAACATCACCGGCAACACCAAACACGCCATGTGGGTGAAGGAATACGTCCAACTGAAGAAGGGTGCGGGCACCATCAACATCCTCTCTGCCGTTGGCGACGGCATCAATTGCCAACAGTATTACCAGCAGAACGGCGGTACGGTGACCATCACGGGAACGGGCGACGACGGCATCCAGTGTGACATCAAGGACGATGACGACGACGAGGACAACACCGGCGCCGTCATCATCAAGGGCGGAACGCTCGACGTCACCGTCACGGCCACGGCCGCCAAGGGCATCAAGGGCGAAGGCGATTTCACCGTCAATGACGACAAATCCACGCCCGTCATCACCGTCACCACCACCGGTGGGGGAGAATGGGACGACGATGACAGCGAGACCAAGGCTTCGGCCTGTCTCAAGAGCGACGCCAACATGACCATCAGTGCGGGCACCATCACCCTTAAGAGCACCGGAGCGGGCGGCAAGGGCATCAAGACCGACAGCGTCTTTACGGTCAACGGCGGTACCATCGACGTGACCACCACCGGCGAAATCTATATGTACGGCAACTACAGCAGCAGTGACCTCGACCGCACCGACTCCCAGTATTACAGTTCACCGAAAGGCATCAAGGCCACGGGCGATGTCGTCATCAACGACGGCACCATCACCGTAGCCACATCCGGCACCAACGCCGAGGGTATCGAGAGCAAGGCCTGTCTTACCGTCAACGGCGGAACGCTGGAGATAGACGCCTACGACGATTGTATCAATTCCTCCAGTCACATGTACATCAACGGCGGATACATCTATTGCAATGCCGCTAACAACGACGGCATCGACTCCAACGGCGACATGTACATTAACGGCGGCACGATAGTGGCTTACGGCACCAACGCTCCTGAGTGCGGACTCGACGCCAACGAGGAAGAAAATTACAGTATCCACTTCACCGGCGGCGTGGTCATCGGTATCGGCGGCGCCGAGAGCAGTTTACCTTCGGAGAGTACGTCCACCCAACCGTACCTCTCGTTCAGCGCAAGCATCTCCAACGGTAAGACGATGCTCATCCGCAACGGCACCACCGACATCGTGGCCTTCACCATGGGCCGCACCTATTCCGGTGGCGGAGGCGGTGGCAACCAAGGCAGAAGAGGCGGCCAGAGCGGCGGCAGTTCGGCCTATTTCATCGTCTCTACTCCCAATTTGTCCAGCGGCAAGTCCTACACCGTCTACACCGGCGCCACGGTGAGCGGCACTTCCTGGCACGGTCTCTATCCCGAACCTACGGTAAGCGCCACCGGCAGCCAGACCACTACGGCTACCGCCGCCCTCTATTCATCGGGTGGAAGAAGATAAAAAACGTGGAACGCTCGTGCAAGGTTACACACTCCACTTTTATCGGGGTGGCGTAGCCGGGTTGGGTATGTCAGTTGAACTGTGCCAAGCCAGATTCAATTTTTGGTGCTACAAAGTTTAGTTGATACTCTCATCAATAACGCCCGACCTGTTGGCCGGGCGTTGTCCATTTATAGTTTTTTGATTTCTTCAGGAGATAGTCCTGTCATTTCCTGGATGTCTTCCAAAGGGATGCCTTTGGATTTCATGTTCTTGGCAACCTCCATGATACCTTCAGTCTTGCCTTCTGCCCTTCCTTTTCTTTCAGCGGAATTATATACGGCAATGGTGTCGCGGAGATGCTTGATGCTGGTGTCGTACTTCTCACGGTCCTCCCGGCTCAGTTTGGAAAGGTCACCAATCTCAGCCAGTTTTTTGAATACTTCGTTTTTAGCCAACCAGGGCATTCTGTCCAATAGTTCCATATTCGTCAACACATAAATCCATTTCTCAAAGTTAGTCACACATTCATCCACCCCTTTCTTGAAGAGGGGTAGTTGCAGAAAGACGAAACGGAGTTTGTCGGAAATCCTCTTGTGCGTCTTCATGTCCGCCAGGACGGCGTCCGTCCTGAACCGCCCGTCGAGCTCTGGCATACTGAAGTTGAGGAAGTACACTCCGTAGACGGCATCAAACTGATATTCCCATTCACCGCCTTTCTCTCCCTGCAGGGAGATGGTGCGCGATACGTAGAAGATACTGCGGTCGATGAAGAAGTCCTGGCTCCGGTTCTGCATCTCCACGATGATGCGCTTGCCGGTGTCGGTCAGACAGAGGACGTCGTAGATGACGGTCCTGTCGTTCTTGTCGATGCCGAGTTGTTCCTTGTCCAAGAACTGCAAGTCTTTAATGACGTGCTCGTCCTCAAACACTTGATTCAGAAAGTCAATGAGCAGATCCTTGTTGATCTCTTGTCCGAAAGCTCGTGCAAGCCGAACGTAATATCAAATTTATTTGAATATTGCTGAGGCGCAGCCGAGGTTGCGCGACCATAGGGAGCGAATATTTTTTTGAATCCCCAATCGGAGAAGGGATTAATGAAATTACCCATAGTGGCTAATTTAAAGATTAATAATATGTAAACTGTCGCCATCAACTGATGACGAGGGCAAAATTACATATTATTTTTGAAGTGACAAAAGAAAGAGGAAAAATCTTTCGGAAAGGCCTTGCTTTTTAATCAGATGGACAGTCGGCCCCGCTGGGGCCGTGAGGAGGGGGAGACTCGCTATCCGAGGGTTCAGTCACTTCGTTCCTGCATACTCGGCATCGGTTCGGCAAT
>Ga0065708_1000452_pt1 | contig 27073 bp, 26 predicted proteins | sample Hoacrofraction12_2_FD_59095 | JGI IMG/M metagenome (GOLD analysis project Ga0065708, IMG submission 59095) | Hoatzin crop microbial communities from Cojedes, Venezuela, sample from fiber fraction 12 v1 | ecosystem: Host-associated > Birds > Digestive system > Esophagus > Crop | place: Venezuela... | reverse complement strand
GTGCCTTGGCTCTGGGATTGCGTGGAATTTCTCGATATGAAATTGGATATTCAGGGAAAGGAAAATCTGCCCGACCCCAACGACGGCCGATTCTACACCTTCGTCTCCAATCACCCCCTCGGCGGACAAGACGGCGTGGCACTTGGCGCCGTGCTCGGCCAACACTACGACGGCCGCGTGAAATACCTCGTGAACGACTTGCTCATGAATCTGCATGGCCTCGCACCGCTCTGCATTCCCATCAACAAAACCGGTTCGCAAAGCCGCCAGTTCCCCGCCATGGTCGAAGCCGGATTCAAGAGCGACAACCACATCATCATGTTCCCCGCCGGCCTCTGCAGTCGCAAGACTAACGGCGTTATCCACGACTTGCCTTGGCAAAAAGCCTTCGTCGCCAAGAGCGTCGAGACCCATCGCGACGTCGTGCCCATCCACTTCAGCGGCTGCAATTCCAACCGCTTCTATCGCATTGCGAATTGGTGCAAACGTCTGCACTTGAAGTTCAACGTGGCAATGATTTATTTGGTAGATGAAATGTTTAAAAATCGCCACAAGACCTTCACCATCACCATCGGGAAGCCCATTCCCTACGAAACGTTCGACAAGTCGAAAACGCCGCTGCAGTGGGCCGCCGACGTAGAAGAACGCGTTTACAATCTGCCTAAAAAGTCCTAAAAACTATGGAGCAGCCCATCATTCCTCCCATCAGTCCGGACGTGCTCGAAGCCGAACTCACGCCGAACCACCGCCTGCGTTCCACCAATAAGGGCGGCAACGAAATCTTCGTGGTGAACAATCGCCAAGCGCCCAATGTTGTTCGCGAAATTGGCCGCCTGCGCGAAATCGCCTTCCGAACGGCCGGCGGCGGCACGGGCCTCGAATGCGACATCGACGAGTTCGACACCGGCGAAGACCAAGTACTATCAGCTCATCGTTTGGGACCCCGAAAACCGCCTCATCCTCGGCGGCTACCGCTTCCTCGCCGGACGCGACATGCGCTTCAACGCCGAAGGGCAGCCCATTCTGGCCACCACCCACATGTTCCACTTTTCCGATGAATTCATCCGCGACTACCTGCCGCGCACGGTGGAACTCGGCCGCTCGTTCGTGACGCTCGAATACCAGAACACACGCGCGCTCACCAAGGGACTTTTCGCCCTCGACAACCTCTGGGACGGCCTCGGCGCGCTCACTTTCGTGATTCCCGAACTCAAATATTTCTTCGGCAAGGTCACAATGTATCCCTCGTTCGACCGCACGGCGCGCGACATGATTCTCTTCTTNTTGANAAAGCACTTTGCCGACAAAGACGGCCTCATCACGCCCATCCANCCGCTCCAACTCGAGACCGACCCCGACGTGCTCGACAAACTTTTCTGCAAAGATTCGTTCAAGGAAGACTATTTCATTCTGAACAGCGAGGTGCGCAAACGCGGCTACAACATCCCGCCGCTCGTGAATGCCTATATGGGACTTTCGCCCACCATGCGCTGCTTCGGAACGGCCATCAACCACGAGTTTGGCGAGGTCGAAGAGACGGGCATGCTCATCGCCGAAGACGAAATTCTCGAGCAAAAGCGCAAGCGCCACATCGACTCGTTCCTCAGCGAGTATCCCGACCCCGACGCCCGCCGCGACCTGAAGCAATTCCTCATCCATCGCGACGCTTAAGCCGCGCTCCCACACAAGCAAGCCCTGCGAACCGAAAAAGTTCGCGGGGCTTGCTTTTTTTGCATTCCGATTTTACTTTTGGCCGTTTCCGGAGTCTTATATATATGAGAAACATTTTATTCGCAATCAGTCTCCTCGCTTGTGCCGTCTTGGCGCAGCCGGTTCAAGCGCAAAGCAAGGCCGATTACTATGCCGCCGGCACGTTCGAATACGCCGGCATCACCTTGCCTTTCAGACAATTAAGCCTTAATGCTTCGGCCGACGGCCCCGCTGCCTTGGTGCTCATCCTTCACGGCGGAACGGCGCGCGGCACCGACAACGCGAAGCAGCTCGAAGCCGCCGCGCTCGACAGCGTGGAGCAGTATTTGCGCGCCAACGAGATGAAGGCGATTTTGCTGGCGCCGCAATGTCCCGCCGACCGCATGTGGAACGAGGCCGCATCGTCCGCTTCGCCCACAATGACCGACTGTTTGCGCGCTTGGCTCGATGAGTTCGCGGCCGCCAATGCTGTCGATTCGAGCCGCATCTATCTGTTTGGCTTTTCGATGGGCGGAAGTGGGGCATGGCGCCTGTTGAACGACAATCCCACGCTTTTCGCCGGCGCCGGCGTCGCGGCTGCCACGGCGCGCATGGTGCGGGCGCAAAATGTGAAAGCCACGCCCGTCTATGCCATTGCCGGCGCGAACGATACGATTATGGACGCGCAGCAAATCGAGGATTTTGTGCAGTCGCTCGCCAATCTCGGNGGCGAAACGCGTTTTGATTTGCTCNCCGACGCCGACCATTTCCAAACGTGCGACTNCGCCTTCACCACCGANCGCCTCGACTGGGTGTTCGCCCACCAACGCACCGCCCTCGCCGGCATTTCCGACGTGCGCTGCGANCGAGGCAAAGCCGTGAACATCTACAATCTGCAAGGCTTGCCCGTCAGCGCCCAAACGCGCGGCGTTCAGATTCGCCAAGACGAGCACGGAAATNCNTGGAAAGTCCTTGTAAAATAGCGCNTTCCCATTCTTTTNCNNTCGCCCATTAAACCAAAACGAGGCTCCNACGTCTAATNTCGTGGGAGCCTCGTTTTATTTGGNCAGGAGAAAAAACCTTTCCCCTTTCACCTCTTACCTTTCACCTAATTAAAGTGGTTCATNGCGAAGTCGATGCCGCTCAGCGCGTAGGCCTTCACGGCTTCGGCGGCGCGCGCAATCACCTCGGGCAGTTTGGCAGCCTCTTCGGCGGTGAAGGGNGAGAGCACGTAGTCGGCTTGGCCGCCGCGCGGAAAGTCATTGCCGATGCCGCAGCGCAGACGGGCGTAAGCGTTCGACGACAGCATTTGCGTGATGCTGCGCAGGCCGTTGTGGCCGGCTTCGCTCCCCGACGCCTTCATNCGCAGTTTGCCAAACGGCAGCGACAGGTCGTCGCANACCACCAAGACGCGCTCGATGGGAATGTTTTCCTGCTTCATCCAATAGCGCACGGCGTTCCCGCTCANGTTCATATAGGTGGACGGCTTGAGCAGTACGAGCATTTGGTTTTTCACGCGCTTTTTCGCCACGAAGCCATAGCGCTTGTCGGCAAACGGAGTGCCNTCGGCCAGCGCGTCGGCCACGCGAAATCCNATGTTGTGGCGCGTGTCGGCGTATTCGTCGCCAATGTTTCCAAGGCCTACGATGAGATATTGCATAAGTTCCTCCTCTTCCGCGTCGGCNGGCTTGNTGCCGCGCGAAAAAAGTTTTCTAAAAAGTTTGCCAAACATTCTGTTTTAAGAAAAAATAAAAGCCCCCTCGTTTGTTTGAAATGCGAGGGGACTTTTGTATCTTTGTCGCGGCTTATTCGGCAGCGCCTTCTTCGGNAGCACCTTCTTCGCCCTCGGCCTGAGTCGAAGCAGCGGAGAGTGCGGCACGCGTCATCTTCACGCTTACCACGTTCACCTCGGCCGGCGTCACGAGNTCGAGTTTGTCGAACTTCAGGTCGCCCACCTTGATGCTCTTGCCGAGCTGCAGGTTGGTCACGTCGATGGTCAGTTTCTCGGGAATGTCTTGATAGAGTGCGCGAACATTGATTTTGCGCACGAGCGTGATGAGNTTACCGCCGGCACGCACACCTTCGGCCAGACCTTGCGTCTGAATGGGCACGCCAATCACCATGGGCTTCTCGGGATGAACCTCGAGGAAGTCGATGTGCAGGATGTTGTCCTTCACGGGGTGGAACTGGGCCTCGCGCAGAATGGCCATGTGCTCCTTCTTGTCGAGCGACANGTTTACGAGGTAGATGTGAGGNGTGAAAATCAGTTTCTTAGCGTCCTTCTCGTCGATGGTGAAGGAGGTNGCGACAGCTTTGCCGTCCTTGTCTTTTTCGAGTCCGTAGATGTTGCAGGGAATGCGNCCTTCGCGGCGCAGAACTTTGGCAGCGTGCTTGCCCGTCTCGGTGCGCACGGCACCGGCAATTTTGATTTGTTTCATTGTTTTTTTATGTTTTAAAAATTGTGTGTACTCTACAATTATGTGCCTCTTTGTCAGTGCATTCTCTCCGATGCTTATACGATTCAGGGGCGCTAATTCGCCATTCACACGGTTTGGCGTCGGCTTTGGGCCGCTCGTCGTTTGGAAAATGATGGGAGCGAAAGAGAGAACCGCTCCAAATCGGCCGCAAAATTAGGACTTTGCGCGCAAACGGCCAAGTGTTTCGCCATTTTTCTTGCGNTGCCCCGCCTGTTTCAACCCTCAAAAACCCATTTTGCAGCCTTCAAAAATCCAAACTCCGCNTCCAACTTTCCAAATGCTGCTTCGAAAAAAAAGAAAGGTGCGGCGCAAAAAATAAATTTGTGACTATAATTCAAAAATTATAGCCTATAATTTTAAAATTATAGCCACAAATTTATAAATTATAGTCACAAATTTTAGACGCCCCGTAATCGTTTGAAAATCAGGAGGCCCGGAAAGGCATTTTTGGGGCTATTTTTCCTTGTCGAGAGCCAGCAATTGGTCGCGCAATTGGGCGGCAAGGATGAAGTCGAACTTCTTGGCNGCCGCTTTCATCTGCTTTTGCAGNCGCTCGCGGCGCACTTCGANGGGCTCGTTGGCGTTGTACTCNGCCGGTGCCTCCGCCGCTTGGCGCACTTGCTCGTAGATGTCGTCGGCCGAGAGCTCCTTGCCGGCCGCGCGCTGCGCCGAGAGTCGCGAAAGCTCGTTCTCCGTGATNGCTTTCTCGATTTGGTGCGGCGTGATGTGGTGCGCGGCATTGTANGCCATCTGCTTTTCGCGACGTCGGTTGGTTTCGTCGATTGTTTGCTGCATCGACTGCGTGATGCGCTGGGCGTACATGATTACNCGGCCGTTCACGTTGCGGGCTGCGCGGCCGGCAGTCTGCGTGAGCGACCGCGTGTTGCGCAGAAAGCCCTCTTTGTCGGCATCGAGAATGGCCACGAGCGCCACCTCGGGCAGGTCGAGCCCTTCGCGCAAGAGGTTCACGCCGACAAGCACGTCGTAGGTGCCGCGCCGCAAGTCTTCCATNATTTGAACGCGCTCAAGCGTGTCCACCTCGCTGTGAATGTAGGCCGCCTTCACGCCGCTTTCGAGCAGATACTCAGAAAGTTCCTCCGCCATGCGCTTCGTGAGCGTTGTGACCAAGACNCGTTCTTTTTGCTCAATACATTTGCGAATTTCNTCCATCAAATCGTCCACGGGGTAGGGCGTGTCGCGCACGTCGATNGGCGGGTCGAGCAATCCCGTGGGCCGAATCACTTGGTCCACCACTACGCCGCCCGCGTCTTCCAGTTCGTAGTCGGCNGGCGTGGCACTCACNTAGACNACNTGGTGCACCATCTCCTTGAACTCGTCGAATTTGAGCGGCCGGTTGTCGAGGGCGGCGGGCAGGCGGAAACCATAGTCCACGAGCACCTCTTTGCGGCTGCGGTCGCCGCCCCACATGGCGCGAATTTGCGGCACGCTGACGTGGCTCTCGTCGATGAACATCAGAAAATCCTTCGGGAAAAAGTCGAGCAAGCAATAGGGACGNGTGCCCGGGGCGCGACCGTCGAAATAGCGGCTGTAGTTTTCGATTCCGCTGCAATGTCCGAGCTCGCGAATCATTTCGATGTCGTATTCNACGCGCTCCTTCAGGCGNTGAGCNTCAACGAGTTTGCCTTCGAGCGTAAAGCGTTCCACTTGCTCGTGAAGGTCGTTCTGAATCTGGACAATGGCGCGCTCTTGCGTCTCTTTCGTCGTGAGAAACAAGTTGGCCGGATAGATTTTNTAGTCGTCGAACGATGCTTTGCGGCGTCCCGTCAGCGCGTCGATTTCTTCGATGGTGTCGGGCTCGTCGCCCCAGAACGTGATGCGCAGAATGTCCTCGCTGTAAGCCAGATAGACATCGACGGTGTCGCCTTTCACGCGAAATTCGCCCGACTTTGGCGCCACGTCGTTGCGGGTGTAGAGGCTGTCGACNAGTCGGCGCAGCAGGGCGCTCTCGGAGAACGTCTCGCCGCGGCGGAGCGAAATCACGTTTTCGTAGAACGCCGACGGATTGCCCATACCGTAGATGCAGCTCACGCTNGAGACGACCACGACGTCGTTGCGGCCCGAGAGCANCGCGCTGGTGGCGGCGAGGCGCAAGCGGTCGATGTCTTCGTTGATGGCGAGGTCTTTTTCTATATAGGTGTCGGTCGAGGCGATGTAGGCNTCGGGCTGNTAGTAATCGTAGTAGGAAACGTAGTATTCCACAGCGTTTTCNGGNAAAAACTCCTTCATCTCGCTGTAGAGTTGGGCGGCGAGCGTCTTGTTGTGGGAGAGGATGAGGGTGGGGCGGCCGATGTTTTTGATCACATTGGCCATGGTGAACGTCTTGCCGCTGCCGGTGACGCCGAGGAGCACCTGTGCCGGCAGCCCTTCGCGAATGCCTTCGGTCAGGGCGCGGATGGCCTCGGGCTGGTCGCCGGTTGGCTCAAATTTGCTGTGCAAGACGAAATCGCTCATCCTTGAAATTTATTTTTGGTAGTCCACAAATTGTCCGTCGCTGCTGATGCCGCTGGCCGAGATGCGCAGCGTCTGCCGCTCGCGGGCATTNGAGAAAAACACGGCCGACGCGTTGCCGTTTTTGTCGGTCTTCACCGACGGGTTCCANTAGAGCGTGCGGCGAACGTCGTCGGCATTGGGCATGTCGGTCTGTCGGTAGTTNGGGCANTAGAANTCGCGCGGCTGCGCATAGCCTTGCACCATGCGTTTGTCCACGCCTTTTTTCGTTTGGAAATACTTGTAGTCGGGCCGGCTGTANAGGAAGAGTGCGTCTTCGGCGGTGCCGTCGTGAGCCGTGATATCGGATGCAAAATTAATCCATTTATTTCGTCCACGCATAATAATTGCCGATTTAATTTCTTCGGCCCAAATCACTTCGTTGAGCATCACGTCTTGGTCGTAATTATTGAGGAAGACGTCGCCNAGTTTCATGCTGCCGTATTCGAGCTTGTCGCGCGAAAATTCCACCTCGCCGCTCGNCTCCGCATTGCCGGCGTACTCCTCGCCGCTGAGGGCGCTGCCCGCCGTTTGGTTGGCGGCGAACGCGTGATTGGACTCGATGGGGTCGAAAGCCTCGAGGCTCTTGTCGTACCAGAACAATTTGTCCATGCCGGCGAGCACGTCCCAAATGGTGCCGACCGCNTCGCCGTGGTCTTTGAGCTGTTCGATGCGCTGCTCGATGTTGTAGTAAATATCGGCCTTCGCCATGCCCGCTTTCTCGCCGCCGTTGTAGGAATATCNATTGCCCGTGAGCCCTTTNTAGGCCGTGTGNTTGATGACGACGGCCTCGCTCAGNGTNGTGCTCAATGTTTGCGGAATCGTGTCGGTCCACACAAACGTTTCCACGTCGGTCGGGGCTGCGCCNGCCGTGGCATTTTCGCTGCCCGCGCCGGCCGCGGCTTCTTCGATGTCCCAGTCGGAGAGGCGGAACGGCTGCGGCGCCACGCTGAACCAGCGGTCGAGCGCGATGCGGCTCCAGCGACGCTTGCCCTTGTCGTTCACGGTGGTGAACTGCGCAATCCAGTCGCCGAGGAAGTCCACGTTTGACTGNAACGCAAAGCGGCCGAGCGAATCGGTGCGCGCCTCGCCTTCCAAAGCGCCGCCNTCGCGCGTGAACATCTTGAGGCTCAGATTCATGTCGGCCTGCGGAATGCGCTTATCATTGTCCTTATAGACCGTTCCTTTGAGCACGAGGCTTTCNTCAATGGGCTCGCGCAGTTGGAAAGGCTCNGTTCCGTTCATCACGGCAAACGAATTCGCGCTCCACCCCTGCACAAGCAGCAAGAGGTCGAGCGCGCGGTCGCGTTGGGCAAACGCGCTGTCGAAATAGCGCCGCGGTTGGCGCACATAGCCCTTCAGTTCGGACGAAAGGAGCAGGTCGATGCCGATGTCCTGCGGCGAAGCGGCAATCAGGTCGCCCTCGCTGTCGCGCACGGCCAACGAAAAGCANGTTTCCACCGGTCGGCCGTCGGAATCGCGCAGGTTCATTTCCAACGCNATNGGCTCAAACGGCTCATATTCAGCCTTGTTCTGGCGAACATTGAGCGTGAGATTGCGCGCTTCGGGCTCGTGCCAAACAAGGCGACGGCAGAGGCTCGCACCCGATGCGTCGAAGAGTTCCACGCGGTTCACACCGCCGTGNAAAGCCTTGGCGTGAAGGATGAGTTCGATGGCTTCGTCGCCCACGGTGAGGGTGTCGAAATAGCAAACTTCCTCGCGGCAGGTGACGGCCAAGCCGAGCAGACGCGGCGCGGCGCCTTGNCGTTTTTGAACAATCACGGAAGTCTCCTCTTGGCCCTTGCTCACGGTGAGCGCGTAGTCTTCGGCGGCCGTCGCGGCAGGCAGGTTGAAGCGTTTGCCGCCCACTTGTGCGTAGGCGTTCGCAGCATTTGCCGGCAGCGTGAAGANGCCCATNCCGTCGATGGTGGGCGCGCTTTCGANGATGGCTTTTCCGTCGCTCACGATTTGCANCGGCGTGTCGAGCGGCGTACCGCGTCCGTCGGTGATTTGGAANGCGATGCGNTGCGTCAGACCTTCGATACGATGNCCGCCTTCGGGATAAAACGTGAGGCGNACNTCGCTCTTTTTGCCGAAGTCCACTTGGCGTTCGTGGCCGGGNGCCATGTCCCANTCACCCGCAGGGCGTCGAATGTCCAATTGCGAAAAATCGCCCGCCGTTTGCGGNNCNTTGAACACCGGCACAACGCGCGAAAAACAGGCTTCCGTGCCCCAATTNGTCATTTCGCGCGTGTACGCCCTCACTTCGTAGAAGCCTTCNCGCACCGGCAATTTCAGGTCNAACTCGCCGTTTGCTTGGCCGTCGGCATCCACGCGCAGCAGNTTGCGTTCCACNAGCGCGCCGTCGGCATTGAGNAGTTCCACATAGAGCACGCGGCTGAGCGGCTGCGGCTTCAAACTCGAGGCGCGCACCACGTAAGCCTTGAACCAAATGGTCTCGTTTTCGAAGTAGGCGTCGTTGTCCAAATGNAGAAAGACTTTTTCGCGCGGATAGTCGTAGTCGAAGCGCGAAGCGTTTTTGAACAATTGGAAAAGGCGCGNAAAATCTTGCTCCTGNGCCGACGCGGGCAGAAGAGAAAGCAGGCCGATGAGCAGAAGCAGGCAGCGTTTCATCGTTTATTTCTTTGTCGAATNGTAGAGGACGGTTGGGCGATAGGTTCCCTTGGCGTCTTCGGCCAAATTGAGCGTCATNCCGACGGGGCAGACGGCTTGGCACCACGGATGGGGGAAGAACATGCTCAAAACGACGAACGCGCCGGCCAAAATGAGCACGGCAGTCGAAGCGCTCTCGAACATGAACGCTGCGAACGGCTCGTAGTCGAGAATGGCGGCCGAGCAGCCCACCCAAAGGTAGAGCAGCAGCGCATAGAGCACGCACAAACGCACGGTGCGCAGCCACTTGAANGTCTTGGCCTNCACTTTGATTTTCGGAACGGGNACGCGGTAGGCCAGTTCCTGCAGGCTGCCGTAAGGGCAGGTCCATGTGCAATAGTGATTCTTGCGGCCAAAATAGGGCAGCAACACGGCGGCGGCCACGATGAGCACCATGGGCAGCGCGCCGAACCAGTCGATGCCGTTTTGCANCCAGCCGTGCAGCAGGGTGAAGGAGATGAATTGGCCAGTCCAGAAACCAAGAATCAGAACGTTCAGGATGAGCACGATGGTGCGCAGGGTTTTCTTGCGTGTGCCCTTGTAGAAGGCGGCGAAGATGCCNAGAATGAGCACGGCGATGGCGGCCAACGCTTTNGGCCAGCCGATGGTGGGCGNNGCGAAGGCACTGCCGGANCCGCCCACGCCGATGTTTTTGATTTGGCCGTAGGCNGCGAAGGTTTTCTGGGCCGTTTCGATGATGCCGCGGCTTGAGAACGTCGCGCCGCTCACGGCATCGGGCACGGTCTGCGCGGCTTCGTCCACTNTCAAGCCGTTCCACGTCGAGAGNAGGCGTTCGGCTTGCGCAAAATAGCCTTCGGTCTCGTCGTTCGGCTGNGCCGCAATGCTTTTCACGGTGCCTTCGGCGTCGATATAGACCAGCAAGGGAACGGGGCCGGCATATCCGCGCACGTCGCTCGCGAAAGATTCGGAATTGAGCAGCAGTCCCAAGTCTTCGCCGCTCGCCGACTGCACGCTCCAGCCCGAAGAATCCACGGCNGTGAGTCGGGCATCGCTCAAGCCCATGGCTTCCAGCGTTTGCGCGGCGGGAGCGGCTGCGATGCTCGCGGCNGCGGCGTTGTTCGCGGCAGCTGCGTCGCCTTTGAGGCTGTGGCCGAAGATTTTGCCGCCTNCCACCGCCGTTCCGGCCAGCAGAAGCAGNACGAAGAGCAGGGAGATGAGGCGTTCGAGCGTTTCAATCGTGCGCGATGGCTTTTGCGCCACGCGCGCGGCAGGTTTTTTCTGCGTTTCCATGCGCTTATTTCACGTATTTATTATAGGCTTTCAGCGCGGCCTGCACATTGGCAATCAGCGCTTTGCTCGAATAAGTGGCGCCGCTCACGGCATCGGGCTGCAAAGCCGTTCCCTTTTTGGCCGAAACGNCGTTCCATTTGTTCACAATGGGCTCGGCGGCGCTGAAAAAGTTGGGCGTTTCAACGTTNTGCAGCGCGGCCACTTTCTTCACCTTCTTCGATTTGTCGATNTAGACCAGTACCGGCGTCGTGCCCTTGAATCCGCGCACGTCTTTGGCGTAGTTGGTGCTGTTCACCACGTGTCCCATTTGCTTTTTGCCCACTTTCACGCTCCAGATGCCCGGGGCCACTTGCTGGCAGGTGGCATCTTTCAGGCCGAGCTTGCTCAGTTGGCGCGCCGTGGGGGCTTCAATCGTTTGCGCCGTCAGTTGCTGCGGCATTGCGAGGAGGGAAAAAAGGAGGAAGAGGGTTCCGAAAAAAAGTTTTTGCGTTTTCATCTTTTTGTTGTATTTTTGTCGATTGAAATNTTAAGCGTCGCGCAAGAAGTCGAACGCTTCGAAAATTTGTTCTTTGGTAGGATGTTGGTCGATGCGCACGTNGCCGATGCCGCCGAGCAGGGTGCAGCTCACGANGCCGCCGGTGTTTTTCTTGTCGTGGCGCATCAGTTCGAAAAGTTCGTCGTAGTCNTTGCAGCCGAAGTCGCAGACGCCGTAGTTCTCGCGCACAAAGCGNACNGTCTGGCGCATTTGGTCGGTGGGGAAGCCGCAAAGCGTGGCGCTCAAATAGAGTTCGCACACGAGTCCCCAAGCCACGAAGTAGCCGTGGAGTCGCGGGCGTTGGCGCAGCAGNCCGAACGTCTCGAAGGCGTGGCCAAAGGTGTGGCCCAAGTTGAGTGCCTTGCGCAGCCCCTTTTCGGTGGGGTCGATTTCGACGACGCGCTGCTTTACGTCGATGCTTTGGCGAACAAGGTCTTGCAGGGCGGCGAAATCGGGCGCGGCGAGGTCGAAGTTCACGTGTTCGGCCCACATCGCAGCGCTTTCCAAGAGCGANTGTTTCAGCATTTCGGCGAAGCCTGAGCGCAGATTTTCGTCGTCGAGCGTGCGCAAAAAGTTCGTGTCGATTACCACGCGCCGCGCCTCCTTGAAAGCGCCGATTTCGTTTTTGAAATCATTGAAATTGATGCCTGTTTTTCCTCCAACNGCGGCATCCACCATGGCCAAGAGGGTAGTGGGCACGTTNACGAAGTCGATGCCGCGCTTGAANGTGGCCGCAGCGAAGCCGCCGAGGTCGNTCACCATGCCNCCGCCCAAGCAAACGAGGAGCGAGTGGCGCGAAGCCCCGCCTGCCTGCAGCGCATTCCACACGCCGACCAGTGCGTCGAGGTCTTTGTGGGCATCGCCCGCNTCAATCACGATGTCGCGCACGTNGCNGTCGGCCAATTGCAGGCGCGGCCGGCAGAGTGCGTGCGTCGTGCGGTCGGTGAGCAGAAAAANGCGGTCGTAGTCGGCCGTCGGCAGGGCCTTCATCGCGGCCGCCGCGTCGTGGGTATAGACGATTTCTTGCTTCATGCTTNCGGATTTTCGAACGAATCGATGGCTTCGCGGTAGTCTTGCGGAATTTCGACCGAAGCCTGCTCCGACAGCGAGAAGCAAACCATCACCGTCTTNCACGTGCACACGGTTTGGCCNGTCTTGCGGTTCACGGCGCGCTGCTGCAGCGTGAAACTCTTGGTGCCCACGCGCGGAATGCAGGTCTCCACCACGATGTCGTCGCCGTAGAACACGGGCACGAAGAACTCAGCCTGAATGCTCGCAATCACGGGCACGATGTCGGGCGTTCCTTCGTAGAGATGGAGCACACTGCTCAGGTAGTCCACCTTGCCCAAATCGTAGAACGAGAAATAGGCGTTGTTGTTCACGTGGCCGTAGCGGTCCACGTCGTTGAAGCGGATTTGAATGGGCAGTTGGTGCCGATAAACGTAGGTGTCTTGAGGCTGTTCCATAGTTTGTTTTTGCCTAATGTGTCTTCGCGCGCAAAAATAGTGAAAACCTACCGAAAACGTGCCGCTTTCATCGACTCAAAAGCACGGAAACACAGAAATTTTAAGGGAAATGCGCCGCTTCTTTTAGAAATCTTTGCAAAACAACCACCTTNGGTTTGCAAAAATTGCGCCCGCGCGTCCCTTTTCTCGCGCTTGAAAATTTTCGCCAANCGCTTGAAAAGNCCNAAANGTCGCTTGAAAANTCCNAAAAGTCTTTTGAAAAATCAGTTTGAACGCTCGAAANAATAAGGCCGACGCTCCAAAAANTGGAANGCCGGCTTGNAAAATCCGCGCGCTGCGGNGCAAAAAATAAATTTGTGACTATAATTTANAAATTATAGCCTATAATTTTAAAATTATAGCCACAAATTTATAAATTATAGTCACAAATTTGTTGGTCCGAGCCGGCGGCCGTTTTTTTGCCGGCTTCGCAAGGAAAATTGNGCGCTGCTTCGCAGNTTTTGCGGCGGGCGTCAGCCGCGTTGGCGGCGGCTTTCGAGAAAATCTTCCAAGATGATGGTGGCAGCCACCTCGTCGGTGAGCGCTTTGTCGCGGCGTTTCATGCGCGGAATGCCGCCGGCGATGATGGCGCGGTGGGCNAAGACCGAAGTNTAGCGCTCGTCGTAGAATTCNACGTCGGTGGCGGGGAATTGCTGCTTAATCCANGCGGCGAACGTGCGCACTCGCTGCTGATTTTCAGACGCTTCGCCCGTTGTCTGCGTGGGNAGGCCGAGCACGATGCACGCCACCGTTTCTTTCGCGAGGTAGTCGGTCAAGAAGGCCTTGANTTGGCGCGTTTCCACCGTACACANTCCGCCGGCAATGAGTTGCAGGGGGTCGCTGACGGCGATGCCGGTGCGGCGCTTGCCATAGTCGAGAGCGAGGATGCGTCCGTCTGCCACGTGTGTGCCGACTTATTTGATGATGTCGGTGCCCATNTAGGGCTGCAGCGCCTTGGGAATGCGAATGCCCTCGGGCGTTTGGAAGTCTTCGAGCAGGGCGGCCACGATGCGCGGCAGGGCCAANGCGGAGCCGTTGAGCGTGTGGGCGAGGCGAATCTTCTTGTCGTCGCCACGGAAGCGGCATTGCATGCGGTTGGCTTGGTAGGAGTCGAAATTGGAGACGGAGCTCACTTCGAGCCAGCGCTTTTGGGCTTCGCTATAGACTTCGAAGTCGTAGCAAATNGACGACGTGAAGCTCATGTCGCCGCCGCAGAGNAGCAGGATGCGGTAGGGCAGTTCGAGTTTCTGGAGCAGGCCTTCGACGTGGGCGAGCATTTCTTTGTGGCTCTCGCGGCTGTGCTCGGGCGTGTCGATGCGCACGATTTCGACCTTCGAAAATTCGTGAAGGCGGTTCAATCCGCGCACATCCTTGCCGTAGGAGCCGGCTTCGCGGCGGAAGCATTGCGTATAGGCGCAGTTNTTGATGGGCAGGTCTTTCTCNTCGAGAATCACGTCGCGNTAGATGTTCGTGACGGGCACTTCGGCCGTGGGAATCAAGTAGAGGTCGTCCACTTCGCAGTGGTACATTTGGCCTTCTTTGTCGGGCAGCTGACCGGTGCCATAGCCCGAAGCGGCGTTCACCACGGTGGGCGGCATGATTTCGGTGTAGCCGGCTTTGCGAGCCTCNTCGAGGAAGAAGTCGATGAGGGCGCGTTGCAGGCGGGCACCCCAGCCNATGTAGACGGGGAAGCCGGCGCCGGAGATTTTCACGCCGAGGTCGAAGTCGATGAGGTTGTATTTGCGCGCGAGTTCCCAGTGGGGCAGGGGATTCTCGGGCAGTTCGATGAGTTGGCCGCCGGTTTTCACCACTTGATTGTCTTCGGCGGTGCGTCCTTCGGGCACTTCGTCGTAGGGCAGGTTGGGGATGGCGTAGAGGGCGTTGCGGCACTCATTTTGNGCGTTGCGCATGGTCTCTTCGAGTTCACGCGAGCGCGTTTTCATCTCGGCCACTTCGGCTTTGATGGCTTCGGCTTCGTCGCGTTTGCCTTCTTTCATGAGGGCGCCGATTTGTGCGGCNAGTCCCTTTTGTTTGTTCAAGAGCGCATCGAGTTCGCCTTGCGCTGTTTTGCGTTGTGCGTCGAGCGCCAANACGTTTTCGATGGCGTTCTCGGCATCGGCAAAGCCTTTCTTGTGGAGGCCNCGGAGGCAGGCTTCCTTGTTCTCCGAAATTTGTTTGATTGTCAGCATATATATNTNTTTTAATGTGCGTGCGCGCGCGTAATTATCAAATTATCAATTATTAATNATCAATTTACAAGTACGCCCTCACGCCGATGNCGACGTGAGGGCGTTGCTCGTAGCGCCTACGGGAATCGAACCCGTATACCATGCGTGAGAGGCATGTATCCTAACCATTAGATGAAAGCGCCAAAGGTGCGGAAGCTGGGGGATTCGAACCCCCGGTACGGTAATCCCGTACGGCAGTTTAGCAAACTGCTGGTTTCAGCCACTCACCCAAACTTCCTTTTGTGCGTGCTGAATCGAGGTTTTGCCTCAAAAGCGAGTGCAAAAATAGGCCTTATTTCNNTTTGCGCAAAGGAAAATCGAAAAAAAATCGAATTTTCTTTGCGTTTAAGTGGATTTTTATNTCGAAAAGGCCTAATTTTGGGCTTTAAATGTCGAAATCGAGCGGTCCGTCGAGGGATGTTTGCTCCTCTTCGGGATAGTCGTAAGCCCGATAGGCTTCTTCGGCCAATGAGTCTTGTTCGTAGGTCGTGCGCGAGGGCGTGTCCGGCGACTGTTGGCGCACATACTGTGCCACAGCGTTGAATGCCTCCAAGAACGCGGCCATATCTTCTTGGTAGAGAAAGATTTTATGCTTTTCGAACGTGGGCTTTTCCCACTCGTTTCCTTCTGCCACCTTTTTGCTTTCGGTGATGGCAACGTAGAAGGACGCGTTCTTGTCTTGCTTCACGTCTATGTAGTAAATGCGCTTTCCGGCCTTGATNGTGCGCGAGAAGAGGATGTCTTCCTTGTCCGCTTTTCTGCCTTGAAAGTTATTCATAGCGTGGGTATGTATTGATTTAGAGGATATTGCAGTGCAAATTTCNCCAAATTTTTTGAATTTTCCAAAAATTTCGCGTGTTTTTTGCGCAAAACTGCTTGTTTTAGAGTTTTTTAAGCCTTTTTTGAGCGTTTTTCGCGCTTTCCTTTGTCGAAATGTGTCGTTCCNNNNGCGCTTGCCCCGCCGCCCGCTTCTTCGCGGCCGCCGCAACGCGCCAAAATGTGCGACGTTTGCTTGGCAGTTTGCCGCCAAAATAGTACCTTTGCATTCNAAAATTNAGANAAATAAAGAAAATTCTAACTTTTTGCTCTAAAAATTTGGAAACANANANACNGNTTTCATATTTTTGCGCCCGTTTTAGAACAAAATGACTGAATTAGAGCATGAGCAAACTCACCTTGCCGCAAGGCTATCATTCGCTCCTCGGAAAATATGAGACGGAGCAGGGCATCAAAGCCATCAAAGAATTTTTTCAGCAGAACCTATCGACGGGCCTTCGCTTGCGCCGCGTCACCGGACCGCTCTTCGTGCAGCGCGGACTCGGCATCAACGACGACCTCAACGGCGTGGAGCGCCCCGTCACCTTCCCCATAAAAGACATGGACGACGTGAAGGCCGAAGTGGTGCACAGTCTGGCCAAATGGAAGCGCCTGACGCTCGCACAGCAGAACGTGCCCAACGGCTACGGCATCTATACCGACATGAACGCCATTCGCGCCGACGAAGAACTCGACAATCTCCACTCGCTCTACGTCGACCAGTGGGATTGGGAGCGCGTAATCGGCCCCGAGGACCGCACGATTGAGTTTCTCAAGAAGACGGTGAAAAATATCTACTACGCGATGCTGCGCACCGAGTTTCTCGTGAGCGAAAGTTTCCCGCAGTTGCCGTGTCGCCTGCCCGAAAAAGTTCATTTCGTCCATGCCGAAGAATTGCGCCGACAGTATCCCGACCTCACGCCGAAGGAGCGCGAGAACGCCGTGTGCCGCCAATACGGCGCCGTCTTCGTGATTGGCATCGGCGGGCCCCTTGGCGACGGCCAACCCCACGACCTTCGCGCCCCCGACTACGACGATTGGAGCACGCCCACGCCCGACGGCTTTGCCGGCTTGAACGGCGACCTGCTCATCTGGTACGACGTGCTGCAAACCGCCCTCGAAATCTCGTCGATGGGCATTCGCGTGGACAAAGAAGCGCTCGTGCGCCAGCTGCGACTTTGCGGCAAGGAAGACCGCCTCGACCTCTATTTCCACAAGCGCCTCATGGACGGCTCGCTCCCCCTGAGCATCGGCGGCGGCATAGGCCAATCGCGTTTGTGTATGCTCTATTTGCGCAAAGCCCATATTGGCGAAATTCAAGCAAGCATCTGGCCCGACGCCATGCGCGAGGCCTGCAAAAAAGGCGGTATAGAACTAATTTAAATGTCTCTTTTCTCCAAAAAATCAATTGCCACTTTGCAGGCGGAGGCCGAGAGCGACGGCCAAGGCACCCTGCGACGCGTGCTCGGCCCCTTCTCGCTCACGGCTTTCGGCGTGGGCTGCATCGTGGGCGCCGGCCTTTTTTCCATCACCGGCTACGTGGCCGCCGAATATGCCGGCCCCGCCATCGTGCTCTCGTTCATCATCGCCGCCCTCGGCTGCGCTTTTTCGGGATTGTGCTACGCCGAATTTGCCAGCACCATACCCGTGAGCGGCAGCGCCTATACTTATTCCTACGCCACCATGGGCGAACTCATCGCGTGGATTATTGGCTGGGACCTCGTGCTCGAATATGCCGTGGCGGCCATGATGGTGGCCATCAGTTGGAGTGGATACCTCTGCCACTTCCTCGATAGCATCGGCATCGTCGTGCCGGCCGAACTGCGCGCCTGCCCCTCCGACGGCGGCGTGGCCAACGTTCCCTCGGCCATCATCGTCGTTTTGATGAGCCTTTTCTTGATTCGTGGCATTGAGCAGTCAAGTTTTGTGAACAAAATCATTGTCGTTCTCAAACTTTCNATTATTTTTGCATTCATCGTGCTCGGCTGGAAATTTATCAACGCCGAAAACTATCATCCCTTTGTTCCGCCCAACACGGGCACGCTCGGCGAGTTCGGTTTCTCGGGCGTTTTGCGNGGCGCGGCCGTNGTTTTCTTCGCTTTCCTCGGTTTCGATGCGGTGAGCACGGCAGCGCAGGAGACCAAGAACCCCGCGCGCAACATGCCCATCGGCATACTNGGCTCNCTGCTGCTTTGCACGGTGCTCTACCTGCTTTTCGGCCATGTGATGACGGGCGTGGCCAACTATACCGCCTATGCCGGCGTTGAGGGCATCGCACCTGTCGCCATCGCCATNGACCACATGGGCGCGACCGACGCTGCCGGCCACATTGTGCCCGCCTATCCGTGGCTCAACAAACTCATCGTGCTCGCCATTCTCGTGGGCTATTGCTCCGTGATNCTCGTGCAATTGCTGGCGCAAAGCCGCATCTTCCTGTCTATGAGCCGCGACGGCCTGCTGCCTCCCGTGTTTTCGCACATTCATTCGCGCTATCGCACACCCGCCCGCAGCAACCTGATTTTCATGGTGCTCATCTCACTTTTGGCNATGTTTGTTCCGGCGCGCGTGGCCGGCGAAATGACCAGCATAGGCACGCTTTTGGCCTTCTCGCTCGTGTGCATNGGCGTTCTCGTGACGCGCAAGACGATGCCTACGCTGCCGCGCGCGTTNAAGACGCCGCTNGTGCCGCTNGTGCCTATNCTCGGCGTGCTTTGCTGCATGGGCATGATGCTTTTCTTGCCCGCCGACACGTGGATTCGNCTCGTNGTTTGGATGGTCATCGGCTTCGACGTTTACAGCCTCTATGGCGTGCGCCACAGCCNACTNGCCCGCAGCGAAGAAGGNCCGCGCAAAGGCCTCGCCACGCTCCACGTCTTGGGCATCTGCGGCGCGTTCCTCTGCATCGTCTGCGGCNTGTGGCACCAGCAAACGGTGGGCTGGGGCGAGAGCAAGTTGCTGCTCATCCTCGCTGCCGTGTTCGGACTCGCCCACATCGCCTATTTCACCACGCGACTTTGGCGCGACGCCTACCAACATTCCCGACACGAAGAAAATTTCTGAAAAAAAAGCACATTCCTATACAATAATGTGCAGGGCGAGCACGTTTCAATAATAGAAACACACGAAAAACTCTCGCCCGCCTATGAATGAAATCCTACTTCAACGCACCTCTCCGAAAGAGGAGACCCTTCAATTTTTAAGAGCATTTGCTCGCAGCTATCGCCCCGAAGTTTTGGCAAATTGAGATAGCACAAAAAAACAGCCGGCCGTCGCCATCGCGATGAGCCGGCTTCGTTTTTCCNNNNCTNCCCTTCTAAAANCNGAATCNNCCTTTCAAACCCGCGAATCCCCCGTTCAAAAATNCGAANGNTCCCNCNNAAAATCCAAATGCGGAGTCGAAANNTCCGGCGACGTGCGGAGCAAAAAATAAATTTGTGACTATAATTTAAAAATTATAGCCTATAATTTTAAAATTATAGTCAGTAATTTTTAAATTATAGCCACAAATTTGAAACGCGCTGCCTACATTCGGATTTNNGCGGCNTTGCTTCGGATTTTGNTGCGGNGGCTGCGAATTTGGCAAGGCAGCGAACNTGCNCGGCAGGGTCAGAGCGCGGCAGCCGCGTCGCACTTGTCGGACACGTCGAGCATCCACTGCGGCAAGAGGGCGCGGGCGTGCTCAATGAGTTCGGTCGGCATTTCGCGGTAAAGCGCGTAGGCCATGGGACCTACGATGGCGCCNAAGGTGTCGGCGTCGCCGCCCAGCGCAATGGCAAGGCGCAGGCTGTCGGCATAGTCCTTCGATTCGAGCAGACANATCAGCGCGGCAGGCACNGTGAGNTGGCAGGTTTCATCGAAGTAGTAATCGGGTTTTATTTCGTCGTAAGATTCCGTCCAAGCGGGATAGAAATGCTCCAAAACCTTGGTGCGCACGTCGTCGCGCGTGCCGCCGTGGAGCAGATAGAACGTGGCGAGTGCTGAAGCCACGGCGCCTTTCACGCCTTCGGGGTGATTGTGAGAGGGCAGGGCCGTGAGCGTGGCCAGATAGGCGCAATCTTCGGGCGACTTGGCCAAAAACGCGGCAGCAGAGCAGCGCATCGCACTGCCATTGCCGAAGGAATGATAGGGCCGGCGCTTGTCGGAAAGCAGCCACTGCGCAAAGCGTCCGCCATAGCCGCGGTTGGGCTCTTCCAAGCAGCGANGCGCGAGATTTTCGCTCATATCGAGCCCATTGAGCAGGGCTTCGGCGCAAGCAAATGTGCAAACGGTGTCGTCGGTGTAGGTGCTGCGAGGATGGTCGAGCACTATTTCGTCGTAGTTCTTGTTGGGGTCGAATTCATAGACNGAGCCGGCNATGTCGCCAATGGCTTCGGAGAGCAGGAGGTTTTTCATAGGTGAAAGGGGATANGTGAAAGGTGAGAAGTAATTTCTTCGGANTGCAAAATTACAAAATATTTTTCAAACGAGCAAGGGCGAGTGCGTCGGCAATCATCCGGGCGTGGTCGAAAGCCAAGGGCGGCAGATTTTCGAGCGCGTGCCACTGCGAATTGGCGGCATCGTCGGCGGCATGAGCCTCGGCATCGGCGGGAACAACGGCCAAATGGGCCACGCTCACCACGGGGCCGCGCGGGTCGCGGTTCTTGGCGCCGTAAGCACCCACTTGGTGNATTTCGGAAGGCACGAGGCCGGTTTCTTCCTGCAGTTCGCGGCAGGCCGTTTCGACCATGTCTTCGTCTTTGTCCCAGAAACCGCCGGGCAGCGCCCAGTAGCCTTTGAAAGGCTCGCCACCGCGTTGAATGAGCAGTATTTTCCAGCCGTCGGCATCGGGGCGGAGCACCACGACATCGGCCGAAACCATGGGGCGCGGGTACTTATANGCAAANGGGTGGGAGTCCGNGGGGCGGAAGTCCAAATAAACGTCTTTCATAGTATGGCTTTTTTGATTTAGATGCATTGCAAAGGCCCGTCGGAGCGGAGTCCGCGCAGGAAGTCGGCCGTGGCCATGCGTTTCTTGCCGGCAATTTGGAGNGAGAGGAGTCGCAAATAGCCGTCGNNGAGGGCCACGCGCATTTCGCCGCGGGCATTGTCGATGAGCACCGTTCCAACGGGCTCGGACGGCGCGGCGGACATTTCTTTCGCGGTCTCGAAAATTTTGAGCGGCGTGCGCTTTTCGCCTTCTGCGAGCTCGGTCCACGCGGCAGGATAGGGCGAGAGGCCGCGCACAAAGTTGTACGTGCGTTCCACGCCGCGCGTCCAATCGATTCGACAAGTCTCTTTGAAAATTTTGGGAGCNGGTTTNAGCGTTTCGCCTTGTGCCAGAGCGTCTTGCGGCTGCGTTTGGACCGTTCCGTCCAAGATTTGGTCCACCGTCTGCAGCACGAGGTCGCCGCCCATGGCCATCAGTCGGTCGTGCACGGTGCCGGCNGTGTCGCGCTCGTCGATGGGCGTGCGCACTTGGGCGATGATGTTGCCGGTGTCGATTTCGTGTTGCAGGAAGAAGGTCGTGATGCCCGTTTCTTTCTCGCCATTGATGACGGCCCAGTTGATGGGCGCGGCGCCGCGGTATTGCGGNAGCAGCGAGGCGTGTAGGTTGAACGTTCCCAAGCGNGGCATGCTCCAAACCACCTCGGGCAACATGCGGAAGGCCACCACGATTTGCAGGTCGGCCTGCANGNCGCGCAGTTCGGCGAGGAAGTCGGCGTCTTTCAAGTTGGCNGGCTGGAGNACGCGCAGACCTTGCGACTCGGCATAGACTTTGACGGCCGAGGGCGAGAGGCGGTCTTGGTGGCGGCCCATGGGTTTGTCNGGCATGGTGATGACGCCGACCACGTTGTAGCCGCCTTCGACGAGTCGCCGCAGACTTTCGACGGCGAACTCGGGCGTGCCCATATANACGATGCGAAGGGATGATTTTTCCATAGAAATAAATTGCAAAAAAAAGCAGCTTTACGGCTGCGTTTCGCCTTCGACGAAATGTTCGAGGCGCAGTTCTTGCCCATCGAAGACGACGTAGGAGAATTTGTCNATCCANTCGCCGATGATGAGCAGTCGGGCGGCGGGCTGGAGCGGCAGGTCGAGTTCGATGTGGCGATGTCCGAAGATGAAGTAGTCGGTGTCGGGATGCGTTTGGAGATATTTTTTTGCGAACACCACGAGTTCTTCGCGGTCTTCGCCGGCATATTTGGGTTCGCCGCCTTGGGCCTCGTGTTTGAGNCGACTGTGCTGCGCCCACTTCAGNCCGAAATACATTCCCCAGCGCGGGTGGATGGAGGCGAAGAGCCGCTGNCACACGGGGTTGTGGAACATGGCGCGCAAGAACTTATATTTGCGGTCGCCGTCGCCGAGTCCGTCGCCGTGGGCCAAATAGAAAATTTTTCCGCCTATTTCGGTCGTGCAGCCGATNTTGCGGTGGACAATCATGCCGCACTCCTGCTCGAAATAGTNGTGGACCCAGAGGTCGTGATTGCCCGTGAAGAAATGCACTTCGACGCCGCTGTCGGTGAGTTCGCTGATTTTGCCGAGCAGACGCGTGTAGCCTTTGGGCACNACGTACTTATATTCGTGCCAAAAGTCGAAGATGTCGCCGAGCAGGTANATGGCCGACGCCTTCGNCTTGAGNGCATCGAGNAAATTGACGAGGCGGCGNTCCTGCANNCGCGAATGNGGGATGGCGAGGCTGCCGAGGTGGGCNTCGGAGAGGAAATAGACGGGTTTCATCGGGCGGATTTTTTGNCGAAAGANTTAGAGAAAGCCGAGTTCGAGTTTGGCTTCTTCCGACATCATCTCCTTGTCCCATTCGGGCTCGAAGACAAGGTGGACNTGGGCCTCTTTGACGCCTTCGACGGCGGCAATTTTGCTGCGCACGTCTTCGGCAATGTAGTCGGCCGCGGGACAGTTGGGCGCGGTGAGCGTCATATCNACGTCGAGGGTGCCGTCGTCGGACAATTCGATGCGATAGATGAGGCCGAGATTATAGACATCGACGGGAATNTCGGGGTCGTAAACCGTTTTGAGCACTTCGACGATGCGTTCTTCTATTTTGAGTTTTTCTTCCGGAGTCATATTTTGCANAAATGTTTCAGAGTCGGTGTTCTTCCATATAGCTGTAGTAGCANGCCTCGCCCACAATGACGTGGTCGATNAGGCGGATGTCCAGCAGNCGGGCGGCATTGGCGATTTGGTCGGTCAGTCGGTCGTCGGCCNCGCTGGGTCGCGGATTNCCGCTGGGGTGGTTGTGGCTCACGACGATGGCGGTGGCTTTGGAGAGCAGGGCTTCGTGCATGATGAGGCGCACGTCGGCGCTGGTGGCCGTGAGTCCGCCCTTTCCCACGGTGCGGTCGCCCAAAAGCACGAGGTTCTGATTGAGGAGCATCACGTGGAATTCTTCGTGGCTGAGGTCTTCCATGCGAGCGCGATAGAAGTTGTAGATTTTGTCGGCGGAGTCCATGCGCGGGCGGGCAGTGGGCGGCTCTTCNGCGCGGCGGCGTCCGAGTTCGCAGGCGGCCATGATGCTGAGCGCCTTGGCCTCGCCGATGCCGTTGTAGTGGCAGAGTTCTTTGAGCGATTGCCGTCCGAGCAGGCGCAGACTGCCCTCATTGTCCGACAGGATGCGCTGCATGAGTGCGACGGCGCTCTCTTTGGGCGAGCCGCTGCCGATGAGAATGGCGAAGAGTTCGGCGTTGGAGAGGGCTTCGGCGCCGCGCGCAATCATNTTCTCGCGCGGGCGTTCCTGCTCGTCCATCTGTTTGACGCTCAGGTGGGGCACTTCGACGGCTTTCTCCTTTGCCTCGCTCATGGCCTTTTATTTGTAGAAATTCTTTTTGAACGCTTCGAACTCGCCTTCGCCCTTCACGCAGCGNCGCCACCACGAACGCAGGAAGCCGGTGCCGTAGCCGATGAGTTGGACGAACGCGGCGGCCACGCTCANCGCGCCGACCTTGAGGCTCTTGTTCTGAATGGACGAATCGACGAAAATTACGCCGGCAAAGATAGCAAAAAGCANGAGAAACCACGGACAAAAAAGGCTCGCAATGAGCACGNCCACGCAGCCCACGGTGAAAACGCTCGGCAAGAGNTGGACGAGCTTCAGCGTGCCGGGGTGGCGCTTCTCGAGATTGATGCGCGCGATGCCGGAATTGTGGACTTGCTTGAAAAATTTTTTCAAATCGGTGCGACGCTTGTGCCAAACCCACGNTTCGGGGAAGAGGCGCACGCGGCAGCCNTGNTCGAAGAGGCGCGTGGAGAAATCGATGTCTTCGCCNAAACGCATTTCGCTGAAACCGCCGAGCCGATTATAGACTTCGCGGCGCACGCCCATGTTGAANGAGCGCGGATAGAANTTGTCGAGCTTCTTTTTGCCGCCGCGAATGCCGCCGGTGGTGAAGAACGACGTCATCGCGTAGTTGATGGCTTTTTGCATGGGCGTGAAGTCGTCGTGGGCACGGTCGGGNCCACCGAAAGCGTCGCAGTCTTCGCGCTCGAGTTCAGCCTCTACGGCTTGCAAATAGCCGGTCGGAACCACCACGTCGGAGTCGAGAATGAGCACAAATTCGCCCTCGGCGCGCTCCACGCCATAATTGCGCGTCTGNCCGGGCCCCGAATTGTCTTTTGCAAAATAGCGCACCTGCAAACGGTCGGCGTATTTTTCGACCACGTCCTTGCAGGGCACTTGGCTGCCGTCTTCCACAATCACCACTTCAAAGTCTTTGAGCGTTTGCTCGCACAGGCTTTTCAGCAGCTCGTCCACTTCGTCGGGACGNTTGTAAACGGGCACNATGAAACTATATTTCATGGCTTTCGTCGGTTTTGATTTCTTCAAATTCCACGTATTCGCCTTCGTCGGCGCCAAAGATTTTNCCATCGCCGGCCGACTGCTGCGGCTTTTGNGGTTCGCTCACACCTTCGCCCTCTTCCTTTTTNGGCCAATGAAGCAGGTAGGCAAAAAAGCGATAGACGGGCAGGCACACCAACACCACGAAACTGATGAGCAAACCCATCAGACAGCCCATGCAACCGGTGCCGGTGCCGGANGATTCGTCGCGGTGAAAGTGNTNAGTGGGCATTTATAAAAANGGAAATGATTATTTTTCGANGGCGGCTCCTTGCTTGTGGTTNGTGAGCAGGGAGAGCACGATGTAGAGCACAATNACGGCCACAACGCCCCAGCAAAAGCCGACGAACGCCTGCTTGAAATAGAGGCCGATGACGAGGCCGGCCACGAGGAACAGNGCGGCGGTCGATGCGAAGCCGATGCGCAATTCATTGCCCTTGCGCTGGAAGTGTTTGAACTTGAGGGCGAACATCGGGATTTCGCTGATGAGCAGCCAGCAACTCAGCAAAACGAGGGCGATGAGACCATAGAAAACGCAGATGCCGCCGCCGCTCAATGCGCACGAGAGGGCAGCCCAAAAGAGCGCGTTGGCCGGCGTGGGCAGGCCGATGAAACCCATCGTTTGGCGCTCGTCGGTGTTGAATTTGGCGAGGCGCAATGCGCTGAAAGCGGCAATCAAATAAGCGCTGAAGGTGAGGAAGTTCAATCCGTCGAAGCCGGTGGGCGCNAGNATGCCTTGCAGCAATACGAACACCATGGCGGCCGGCGCGAAGCCAAACGTGATGACGTCGGCCAGCGAGTCGAGTTCCTTGCCAATCGGGCCGCTTATGCCCAAGGCGCGGGCGGCGAAACCGTCGAAGAAATCGAAAACGGCGCCGCCGATGATGAAGCAAAACGCGGCGGGGAAGTAGCCAAAAAANGCATTGCCCACGGCAGCGCAGCCGCAGAGCAAATTGCAGAGAGTCAGTATGTTCGGCAGATTGAGAAGTTTCTTCATTGGTCTTTGAATTTAATTTGTTTTCAGTCGAGCCAACACGGTTTGATTGCCCACNGTCTTGGTGCCGCGCTCCACGAGAATTTCGGCGTCGAGCGGCAGNTAGACATCCACGCGGCTGCCAAACTTGATGAAGCCAAGGTGCTCATCGACAAAGCAGTCATCGCCCTCGCGAACGTAAGTGACAATGCGACGTGCCACGGCGCCGGCCACTTGGCGCACCAGCACATCGACCCCTTGCGGCGTTTCAATCACGATGGTGCTGCGCTCGTTTTCNATGCTNGCCTTGGGCAGCCAAGCCTTGTGGAAATTGCCGTTGTGGTGTTCCACCTTTTTCACGANGCCCGTGCAGGGCACCCAGTTGGCGTGAACGTTCGTNACCGACATGAAGATGCTCACCATCCGTCGGCGGTCGCCCAAAACTTCAGGCTCTTCGGTCTCTTCTACCACCACGACGGTGCCGTCGGCGGGCGCCACGATGAGGCCGTCGCTGTCTTGCTCAAACACGCGAATGGGGCAGCGGAAAAAGTTTACGACAATGGCATAGAGCGCGANGCTCACGGCCAAAACAATCCAAAAAATAATGCGACCTACNCCCTCGGGAAAGAGGAAGTAGAGCGCAATATTGAGTACCAAAAGGAGCAATCCCAGCCCTATTAGCGTGGGATTGCCCTCGTAGTGTATGCGAATTCTTTTTATATGTTTCATAAACGAATGTTAGCGTCTTATCTGCCGCGCGAGGAGCGAGCGGACGAACGGGAAGTCGAGCGCGAGGTGGAGGGGGCAGACGATACACTGCTGCGCGAACTGCTGCTGACCGACGAACGGGGAGNNGACGAGCTGCGCGAAATGCTGCTGCGCGAGGGACCGGAAGCGCTCTTCAGCGTGCCCGAATCCATGCTGCGACCGACGTCGATACGGCTGCGACCTGCGGAAGATGAGGAGCGAGAAGAGCCGGAATAGCCTGCNCCGCGATTGCTGCGCGAGGTCGAGGGAGCCGTAGTCGTCGTGGTGCGCGAGCCGCTGCCGCGATTCATCGAGGGAATGCTCGAACGCTGCGAGGAAGAGGGCGTCTGCAGCGTGCCGTTGTCCATAGAGCGNTNATTNCCCAAGCGAGAGGTGCGAGNNGCNTTGCGCGTGTTGGAATTGTAGTTGCCTTGGCCTACGCCGCCGCCTCTGCGATTGCCACCCGTCCGCACGCCGTTGTTCTGGTTGTCGCGGCGGTTGTTTCCGTTGTTCATTTGAACGCCGGCATTGTTTTGGTTGTCGCGGCGATTGTCTTGAACGCCTTGTCCGCCTTGGCCATCGCGGGGCTTTTGTCCGTTTTGCATATTGCCGCCGCCCTGTCCGTCGCGGGGTTGTTGGCCGTTCTGGAAGTTGCCACCGCCCTGTCCGTCGCGGGGTTGTTGGCCATTTTGGAAGTTGCCACCTTGGCCGGCGCGATTGCGGTCTTGTCCGCCGCGAACGCCTTGGTTACCGCGTTGGTCGCGATTACCGCGGTGAATCATTTTGTCGGCACCGTGGAAGCGGTTGTCTTCGGGACGGGGACCAACATGGCCGTCGCGCA
>Ga0065708_1006552_pt1 | contig 27191 bp, 21 predicted proteins | sample Hoacrofraction12_2_FD_59095 | JGI IMG/M metagenome (GOLD analysis project Ga0065708, IMG submission 59095) | Hoatzin crop microbial communities from Cojedes, Venezuela, sample from fiber fraction 12 v1 | ecosystem: Host-associated > Birds > Digestive system > Esophagus > Crop | place: Venezuela... | reverse complement strand
CTTGTCTTCGGCTGTACACTTCCCGCTGCTAGGGCGTGTTAGGGACTTACACCCGTTAGAACGAACCCATGCTGGGCGAACATTAAGAAAAAGAGAGCAATCGTTTCCGATTGCTCTCTTTTTCTGAGGTACCTAGCAGAGTCGAACTGCTCTACACGGTTTTGCAGACCGTTACCTAACCGATCGGCCAAGGTACCATTATATGCTCTTTCTCTCAAACGCGAGTGCAAAGGTAATACTTAATTGTGAATTAACCAAATTTTTCACAGTCTTTTTTCTTCTTTTGAGATTTTAATCCTCTCAAAGAACAGACTTCGGAACATCCGCTACAAGGATCGGACTTTCCTCTATAGAGTTGCACAATCCGATATACAGCATACGCCACCGATGCTGCGACAATCAAAAAAACGATTATCCACTCTATCACTACGCAACCTTATTACACGGCAAGACGACAGTAAAGCGACTACCCGCGCCGTCTTCTGACTTAACCTTGATAGTTCCACCCATGCCTTCTACAAGAGACTTACATACGCTCAGTCCTAAACCTGCACCGGGAATAAATCTGTCTACCTTATAGAACCTATCAAAAATCTTTGGCTGCATAGTATCGGGTATTCCTTTTCCTGTATCCTCACAGTAGATTTGTAACGAATTTTCTATGTAGTCATAACCCAACGTGATATGTCCTCTTTCGGTATATTTGTAGGCATTATGAACAATCTTTCTGATAATCTTGTCTAAACATGACTTATCCGTTACTATCTTAAGCGACTCGTACGGATTTACGCTGAGGAATTTCACGTCCTTCTTTTCTATATATGTCTTAGCGTAATCGCAGGCCTTATTGAAACAATCTGCAAAATCGATTACATCTTCCTGTAGTTGTACTCCCTTTGAATCTATATCCGACAGTTCTATCATATCGTCGATGATATTCAACAAAGAAGAGCAGTTGCGACGAATGATACTCTCTAACTGTGTACCTTCCTCTGGTGATATATCACTCATAACCTGCGAAAAACCTACGATGGAATTCAATGGTGTACGTATCTCGTGACTGAGATTTTCAAGGAAATTCCATCTCCGTTGCTCCAACGAAATCGTACCATCATCTTTCACGCTGTGTCCTGCCTTACTTGCAGATAAAGCATTTGAAGCCCATAGATTTTCTTCTACTACATATTTAAGTAGTTTGGAATAAGTATTCATCTGTTTGTTGGCTCTCTTATATTCCTCCGTTGATTTAGACAACTTAAGGTAGACCTTACGCATATCACTGACATCCAACATGGTGACGATGAAAGAATCCACTACGCCATTCTCGTCTCTCAACGGTGTTACTGTGGCATCCGACCAGAAATCAATATCATACTGCGGCATACAAATATGAGTCGACGCAATCATCTTATACGGATTCTTGTATTCGATATCCTTACTAACTGGCAAACTAGCGAAAAGGTTCAACCAATCTTTGTTGGAACCATTATCCTTAAACATCTCTCTTATGCGTTTGTTCGCCTGTATAAGTTTACCCTTTCCATCAAACAATGCGATACCAACAAAAGAGTCTTCCATAAGATACGTATAACGAGACGTTACCTTGTTGTAGTCTTCTTTAGCTGTTATATCCTTATTAATATCTTTGTATGTCGCAATAATTCGATATGAACCATCAGTACATTGATCACCCCTTATCGCAGTAAAATTCACAATCTTTGCATCACCATTATTGGTATACCTGACATTGCGATTTATATCCCCCTCTACCTCACCTTTCGACATCTTTATGAGATCACTTAAAAGTTCACGTCCTGCAGGGTCTAGCTTTTTACTTTCTTCAGAGAAATAGACATGTTCTATGTCGTGCATAGTATACACTCCCATCCCTCTGTTATCGATATCCAGGGCCTGTGACTTTATCTTACTGCTCACCAGCACTTTGCTGCGCATCTTTCGCATTATAACGTATGCGATAACATCGAAAAACATTATCAGCAGACATATTATCAAACAATATCGTATTATCATAATTTCTCTTTTTTCTCGTTATTAAGTTCTGATTTGCTCTTCTCTATGACATCATATATCTTATTGAGCATATCCCGTGCATTGTCATTGACCTGTTTAGCATATTCACGCAAGGTCTCTCTATCGGTATCGTTATGTATTTTTTCAGACAATCCCACTATAGAACTCAGAGGTTTCTTTATCTCGCAATCCATGTTATGTATGAAAGCTTGCTTAAGATCCTCAAACTCATGAGAGTGAGTATTATCAGATTTCATCTTCTCTGCCAGATCACGCTGTTCGCTTATATCTTGCATTATACCAAAATATATCCTGCGTCCATCTAACTCACTAGGAACACCCGTTATGCGATATTTCCTGGAGTATCCGCTTTCATCTTTCTGAGAATCTGCCATGAATGTGAATTTATCATCGGAAGAACTCTTATCATGACTATCTAGTAGAGCCAATATGTTTGACAGAGACTGGTCGGAGAACAGAGGCATCCACTCCTCTCTGGTCATCTTCTTATCCAATTTCCCGTCTTTAGACGTTGTATACAGAGCATGAGTAAATGGTTCCATGGCGAAAACAACCATATTGCTCTTGCCCAGAATATCGTTTATCATCTTTATACAACTGGAAATATCGTCATTAAGTTTTCTTATATCCTTATATAACTTCTCTGCATTCTCCATCGTCTCTACAGTATCGCTTATATCAACAAAAGACACGTTTACAAACTGTAATTCGCCCTTGTCATTACGATAGGCTGTCATACTATATTTTACATGCACATCTCTCTTCATTACATCAGGTATCCCAATCCTATCAGTCACTTCTTTAGAATTGAGTATTGCAACACCCTCGTTATGATTCTCCTTGATAAAATTCTCCATCGGCTGTCCCCAAACATCGAAGAAAGTAAGTTTACGCTCTCTCACGAAATCTTTCGATATGCCCATAAAGTTTACCCAACTGTCATTCACCTCCTTATAATAACCTTGTCCGTCTATAAAAGACATCGGTACATGGGTATTGTCGAACACCTGTCGTGTTTCATTAAGAATTCTCTTCTCCTCATCTTTTCTCTTCTGCAGAGATGTGATATCCTGGATAGTGAAAAGAAGTGTTTTCACCTTTTTTCCCTCACGGGTAAGCACACCTACCCTAGCTTTATATACGAACTCATCCTGATTATTGGGACTGTACCGTTTGTAACGGGTATTGAAATTAAAGTCGATATATTCTTTCTCATTCGACACCAAGGTCTTTATCATATCACGGAAATGAAGAACCTCATCCGTCTCAAAAAACTGCTCCATATCTGCGACAGAGATATCATCGTACTTATGACCCACCTCATCGAAACGGTGAAAAAGATCCGTCTTGGTGTCATATATCCATATCCTGATGTTACTGAATTTAAGTAACACATCAAGATCCTTGTCGTTCCGGTTTATCGTTTCCATCTGCTTACTGTACATATCCGACATTCGGAAAAACAGATATGTTGCTATTACAACAAACAGACACGTCAATGATATCGCAAATATTTCCATACAGTCTCTCTCTTTTTACTTGCCAACATTCACTCTCTTAGCAAAATGATTGTTTAGTCGCTAGTTTCAGTCTGCAAATGTAATAAAAAAAACAGCAATATAAAATAGGATAAGTGGTACTTTAACACTTATTTAAGAAAAAGAACACATCTAAAAGAAAAATAATATTAACTTTGCAGAAATATTAATATTTTCTGAATATACATGATAAAAATAATATCTGCTCAGTCTACGATGGCTCAGGAAGTGGCTGAACTCACCATGATGGCAATGGATTACGACTGCTGTCAATATTTTGCAGGTCCTAACCATACTTTAGATGACTTCAAATCGGTGCTGATAAGCCTTTTTAAGCGTGAAGATTCGCAATATAGTTATCTGAATACTTTAGTTGCTGTCGACGACAACGATCAAGTGGTCGGAGTATGCATCAGTTATGACGGAGGAAAACTTAAGGAATTACGTAAAGCTTTTTTAGAGACGGCTCTTCAACTGTTGGAAATGGATCATAGCGATATTCCCGATGAGACTCAGGAAGGAGAATGGTACATCGACACGTTGGCTGTAAGAGAGGATTTCAGACACCAAGGTATTGCCACGAATCTATTGAAAGCTGCCATAAAGAGAGCTGAACAACATGACAGTAAACAGGTGGGACTGTTGGTGGATTTCGGTAATCCCAAGGCGGAACATCTATACAAAAACGTAGGATTCAGGTATCAGAACGACAATGAGTGGGGCGGACATCCAATGAAACATTTTGTGTACACGATATAGATATTTTCACTTTTTATCGTCTTTATGTCATAAGAAATCTAAGTTTTTTCTTTTGGTTACACCAAAAGCCGATTTTTTTGTGTAAATTTGCAGTGGTTTGATTTCGTAAATAATTACAGACATTTTTATTATGGAAGAAGAGATTAAGGACATGCACTACTTGAAGTTGCTATCGAAGAGTTTCCCTACGATAGCACAGGCAAGTACAGAAATAATTAATCTTCAAGCTATATTATCGTTACCTAAGGGTACCGAACATTTTTTGGCTGATATTCACGGTGAATACGAGGCCTTTCATCACGTACTGAAAAATGCATCGGGAAATATACGACGCAAAGTATATGAGATTTTTGGTAACGAGATGCGCGAAAGCGAGAAAAGGGAATTGTGTGCACTGATATATTATCCTGAACAGAAACTGGAACTGATTAAGGAGCAGGAGACGAACATGAAAGAATGGTATCTTATTACCATGCAACGACTTCTGAGAATCTGCAGTGACGTTTCGGGTAAATACACTCGTAGTAAGGTACGTAAGGTTCTGCCTCCTGACTTCGCATATATCATAGAGGAATTATTGCACGAAAGCAACAACGATGACATAGACAAAACGGCATACGTAAACACCATAACGGAAACTATTATATCCACGCGAAGAGCCGATGATTTTATAATAGCGATGTCTAATGTCATCCAACGACTCATCATCGACAAGTTGCACATATTAGGCGATATATACGACCGTGGTCCGGGTGCTCATATCATTATGGATACGTTACAGGACTATCACAACTGGGATATTCAATGGGGTAATCATGATGTTCTGTGGATGGGTGCTGCCGCTGGCAACGAGGCCTGCATCTGTAATGTCATACGACTGTCGCTCAGATACGGAAACCTCGCCACTCTTGAGGAAGGATATGGCATAAACCTCGTTCCTTTAGCTACCGTTGCTATGGAATTATATGGCGATGACCCTTGTACAGCTTTCCTGCCAAAAATGGAGGCCGGAAACGAGATGGACGAAAAAACTACCATGTTGACTGCAAGGATGCATAAAGCCATAACAGTGATGCAGTTTAAGCTGGAGAACCAACTGTTCAAAAAACATCCTGAATGGAAGATGCAAGACCGAGACCTGCTCAGTAAGATCGATTATGATAAGGGAACATGCAATATCGACGGAAAGGAATACAAAATGAAAACATGTAATTTCCCAACCATCGACCCTAATAATCCTAACGAACTCTCGGAAGAGGAGCAAGTCTTGATAAAACGTCTGAAACGTTCTTTCGTGGTGAGCGAGAAACTGCACCGACATATCGGTATGATTCTGTCACATGGTTGCATGTATAAGGTATGCAACGGTAATCTGCTGTTTCATGCCTCTGTACCGCTCAACGAAGACGGTAGCATGAAAGAAGTTCAAGTATATAAAAATTATTACAAAGGAAAAGATTTGTTACACCATGTAGGGATGTTTATTCGCAGTGCTTTCCAGGACGATACGGAACCGGAGGAGAGGGAATATGCAAGAGACTATTTCCTGTATCTCTGGGCAGGTCCCGACAGTCCTCTGTTCGACAAATCCAAAATGGCGACTTTCGAGCGTTATTTCCTCAGTGACAAAGAAACCTTTGTGGAAGATAAGGGTGCATACTATACTCTGCGTAACAAACCCGAGATATGTGACTCTATACTCGATGCTTTCGAGGTGACAGGAGAGAACAGACATATAATCAACGGACATGTACCTGTACACGTGTCATCGGGAGAATCACCGATACGAGCAGACGGTAAACTGATGGTTATAGACGGAGGTTTCTCTAAACCCTATCATGATGAAACGGGTATCTCGGGATACACTCTTATATACCACAGTCGAGGTTTCCAATTGGTACAGCATGATCTCTTCACGACACGTCGCGATGCCGTAGAGAAAGGTACAGATATCAAGAGTACAACTATGATAGTAGAGATGAGCAGTCACCGTATGATGGTCGCAGATACCGATAAAGGTGATACTATCAGGAGAAAAATTTACGACCTGCAACAACTGCTCTATGCATATCGACACGGTTTGATATCCGAGAGATAATACAACATACAAAACCAAAGAACATGAAACTTTTGAATAAGAAAAAAACTTTATTACTTCTGTTTGTCTCATCACTCTGTTGTTCGACTCAAGCACAGATAATATACATCGATGATTCTGGTAACAAACAGACAGCCGACGGTAACAATTTTGTCAAGAACAAGAATGCGCACTATGCCCTTACTCCCGTCCCTGTAAAAAATATACGTCTGCTACCGAGTCTATTTAATGACAGATACAGCCTCAACAGGTCGTATATGATGAGTCTTGACAATTACAAACTGTTGCAAAATTTCTATAACGAGGCTGGCAGTGAAAAGACTCGCGATGTGATGGTAAACAAAGACGGTAAACTAGATGGCACATATTGGGGATGGGAATCACCTAACTGTCAGTTACGGGGACATTTCTTAGGACATTGGCTGTCGGCTGCAGCATATATGTATGCCGAGACAGGCGATGAGTCAGTAAAACAAAAAGCGGAACAGATAGTAACGGAGTTGGCGGAATGTCAACGACTGAACGGTGGTGAATGGGTAGGCAGTATACCTACCAAATATCTATACCTTATGGCAAACGGAGAAAATGTTTGGTCACCACAATACACCCTACATAAAACACTCATGGGACTTTACGATATGTATAAGATAACAGGTTCCAAGAAGGCTTTTGAGGTATTAGACAGTGCCGCCAATTGGTTTCATAAATGGACACAGGAAATGAAAGATGCGGGAAAGGCATCGGTAATATATGGCGGAGAAACGAGTGGTATGTTGGAAATATGGGCTGCCATGTATGGCGAGACTAACGACAAGAAATACCTGGATTTAATGCAGTGCTACGGCAGTCCCTATATCTTCAGTCAACTGGAAAAAGGTGAAGATGCACTGTCATGCAATCATGCTAACGCCAGTATACCATGGTCGCATGGTGCAGCAAGAATGTATGAGGTGACAGGTAATGACTACTGGAAAAATCTGACGCTGGCCTTCTGGAAATGTGCCACAAAAGCTCGTGAGTCATTCTGTACCGGTGGACAGAACGCAGGAGAACACTGGATTCCTAAAGGAGAAATAGCGAATTTCGTAGGAGAGAACAATCAGGAACATTGTACAGTATACAATATGATGCGCACTGCTGATTACCTATACCGTTGGACAGGTGATATGACGTATGCCGACTATATAGAAAGAAATCTTTATAACGGCATATTGGCACAACAACATCCCTCAACAGGAATGGTGGCCTATTTCTTACCTATGGCAGCGGGATATACTAAAGGCGGTGAAAAAGGTTGGGGACATCCTACCATGGATTTTTACTGCTGCCACGGATCATTGGTACAGGCACAGACGAGATACATGGAGTATATTTACTATCAGTCGACTAAAGGACTTACGATAAGTCAGTATATTCCCTCAGAAGCAAAATGGAATTTTAATGGAACAGACGTCAACGTAAAACAGGTTTTTGCAGCACAAGACTGGGATAATAAATATAATGCCAGCAGATGGAGAATGAGGATAAATATCAACACCACATCACCTGCAAAATTTGACTTAACATTACGTCTGCCTTGGTGGTTGAAACAAAAAGCTATAATAAAGATAAACGGTGAGACACAGAAGGTTGACAAGGTTAATGGTTCTATCACTCTGTCACGCACATGGAACAACGATGAGATATACCTCGAGTTCCCTACCCGACTCTATTGTGAGAAACTACCGGGTACCGACAATACTGTAGCATTTATGGAAGGTCCTATAGTCCTCGCGGGAGTAACGGATGAGGAGATAGCGTTGAAAGGAAATTATAATGATCCTACATCTCTCCTGCAACCTTTATATAATCAGGAATATAAGGCTATAAGATGGACAAAAAGTCACTATAAAACGAAAAATCAAAGTCATGACATACAACTTATTCCTCTTTACGAGGTGGGCGATGAGAAATATGAGATATATTTCCCTGTCATAAAATAAGATTTTAAGGAGACCATGTATAGAATAGGATTAGACGTAGGTTCTACAACAGCAAAAATAGCTGCTATAACTGCCGAAGGAAACATTGTTTACAGCAAGTACGAACGACACAACGCAAAGGTTGATCAGCTTGTATTGGAATACTTGAATGAGCTGAAGAACCTGTTGGGCGATGTGCCTGTNTCGATGTGTGTCACTGGTAGCGTGGGCATGTCNACGGCAGAGATGCTTAACATGCCTTTCGTACAGGAAGTCGTGGCCGCCACAACTTTCGCACGCAACAAATACCCACAGGCAAAAGCGCTGATAGACATAGGCGGTGAAGATGCNAAAGTGGTANTTTTCAANCAACATGGAACGGAGTTGAGAATGAACGGCAACTGTGCCGGCGGTACGGGATCTTTCATCGATCAGATGAGTGCGCTGCTTGGAGTGGATAACGATGAACTAAATCGGCTGGCGCTGAACTCTCAACAGATATACCCCATTGCTGCACGTTGCGGTGTCTTTGCCAAGACCGACATACAAAACCTTATGAGTCGCAATATATCCAAAGAAGATATAGCTGCGAGCATCTTCCATTCGATAACAGTACAGACTATCACCACCCTATCCCACGGTTGCAATTTTGAGAAACCNATACTTTTCTGCGGTGGTCCGCTGACCTTCCTGTCAGCNCTGAGAAAAGCCTTTGCACGCTATCTAAATATGAGTGAGGAGGATTTTATTGTAAACGAAAACAGCAANCTNGCTCCTGCCATAGGCTGCGCNTTNAGATGCGANGNAGAAGGTATCATGCTCGATGAACTGATAAAGCGTGCATCTACAACCAAGAAAAAAGTATGGAAGAGTAGTCTGCAACCTTTGTTCAGAGATGAGACAGAGTATAAACAGTGGAAAAAAGAGAAAGACAATAATAGCATCAATGTCATGCCGTTGGAGAAAGGTGTGCAAGACGTGGTGCTAGGCATCGACAGNGGTAGTACGACGACAAAAATCATCGTACTGCGTAAAACCGATGATAAGATAGAACCTGTTTTCACCTATTACGCCCCCAATTTAGGTAACCCGATTAAAGCNGCGGGCGAAGGACTGGAAAAATTACGTGATGCTGCCTCTCGTGCGGGTTCGGAATTACATATCTTAGGTGGTTGTTCTACGGGCTATGGCGAGGAACTGATAAAAGCGGCATACAATCTTGACCATGGCATAATAGAAACCATGGCACATTATAAGGCTGCCACAAGTATGAGCAGCGACGTGTCGTTTATACTCGATATCGGCGGACAGGACATGAAGGCTATCTTTGTTGACCATGACGCCGTGGTAAGAATGGAACTCAACGAAGCCTGTTCTTCGGGTTGTGGAACATTCATACAGACCTTTGCCAACAGTTTGGGNTACGAGGTCAGCGATTTTGCTTCCATGGCATGTCTGTCACAAGAACCATGCGATCTTGGNACCCGATGTACCGTGTTCATGAACTCTAAAGTAAAACAGGTGATGCGCGAAGGTGCTACCGTAGCAGATATATCCGCGGGTCTTTCGTATTCGGTAATAAAAAACTGTCTGTATAAAGTACTGAAACTACGCGGNAGCGAATCACTTGGACGTCAGGTAGTGGTACAAGGCGGTACTATGCGCAACGATGCCGTGGTAAGAGCCTTCGAACTNCTTACGAATACCACGGTCCTACGGTCNAACATGCCTGANATGATGGGAGCCTTAGGGTGTGCNNTATATGCATTGGAAAACGTGACNTCNNCAACGGCCGTAACACTCGAAAAACCGCANTANGACATAAAACAATGTCAATGTCATGGATGTGAAAACAGTTGTACNATAAACCAATACATCTTNNCGGGAGGAAATAAATTCTATAGCGGTAANAAATGTGAGAAGGTNTTCAACAACAACGGCGCGAAAAGTAGAGAGAGGAGAAAACATTTATCCCTTTAAATANGAAGTTACTTTTCGACCGTAACACGGGTGACGATAACTCGAGAAAAATCGGAATACCACGTGTGCTGAACATGTATGAAGAATATCCGTTCTGGAATGCCCTCTTGGTAGCATGCGGTTTTAAGACCGTGCTGAGTGACAATTCNAATTTCGTAAGATACGAAAAGGCNNTAGGATCTGTNATGAGTGACAATATCTGTTTTCCNGCAAAGTTGGTACACTCGCATATACACGACCTGGAACAGAAGGGTGTTGAGCGTATCCTGATGCCGTATGTAGTATATGAATACAACGACGATGACAGTACCCTGAACTCTTACAACTGTCCTATTGTTTCNGGATANAGCGATGTGATACGCAGTTCGATGGANCCCTCAGTACCCGTAGACTCGCCCGTGATAAATTTCTCCAATCCTAANCTTTTAAAGAAACAGATTGTAGAATACCTGTCATCATTAGGTATACATAAACGTTTGGCTAACAAAGCTTTCAATATTGCAGTTNAAGCCCAACTGGATTATATAGCTGAGATTAAACGTAAGAATACGGAGATATACGAGGATAGCGTGAAGAAAGGAAAACTTACGATATTGCTGTCCGGTAGACCGTATCATACCGACCCTCTGATACAGCACCGTCTGTCGGCTATGATAGCNGCACANGGTGTGAACGTGATAAACGATGACATCGTGCGCTATGACCAAAAGACTGATTCCGGTGAGATATATCCCGTGAAACAATGGGCNTATATCAACAGAATAGTAAAATCGGCACAGTGGGTGGCCGACCGTGANGAGATGGTACATTTNGTAGAGATGACATCTTTTGGTTGTGGTCCCGATGCNTTCATGCAGGATGAGATACGTGANATATTGCAACGTAACGGNAAACCGTTTACATTACTGAAAATCGATGACGTAAGCAATATCGGTAGTCTGAAACTTAGAGTTCGTTCCTTAGTAGAGAGTCTTAATAACAAAACGGCAAAACCATCGAAGAGCGATTTCCGTCAACTGCGTATCTTCCATCCNCAAGATAAACACAGAAAGATCTTGGTACCTTTCTTCACAGAATACATATCACCACTTCTCCCTGCCCTCTTCTCGTTAGTAAACTATGAAGTTGAGGTCTTACCGCCAAGTGATGAGAAGAGCGTGGAATATGGATTGCAGTATGCAAACAACGAGATATGTTATCCTGCCACACTGATTGTGGGAGATATAATAAAAGCACTGAAGGAAGGACATTATGATGCTGACAGTATTGCTGTAGCAATGAGTCAGACCGGCGGTCAATGTCGTGCTACCAGTTATGCAGGAATAATTAAACGTGCCATGATAGCCAACGGATTCCAGGACATCCCTTTGGTTACTATCGGGGTCACGACATCATCAAAAAGCGAAGATAACGAACAGGAAGGTTTCGACATTCCCTGGAAAAAATATATAGATATAATAGTCACTGCAATACTATACGGTGATACGATATCCAAGATGTATCATGCATCGGTGGTACGCGAGAAGAAAGCGGGTACGTCGCTGCGTCTGCGTAACAAATATCTTACTATGGCAGATCCTTTGATACGTGCCAACGATGTTAAGGGACTAATGCAACTTATACAGGTTGCNGCAGTGGAGTTTGACGAAAGCATCGTCGACAAACAGTTACCGCAGGTCGGTATCGTAGGTGAGATATTCCTGAAATTTCATCCGTTTGCTCATCAGTATATCGAGAAACATATCATGAGCAAAAANGTAGAGATAGTACCACCCCTGCTCGCCCCCTTCTTTCTCCAGGAGTTTGTTAATGTAGAGGTTCAGAAGAAGATGCGTCTCTCCTGTTCTAAGATACCGTCATTCATAATACACGGTGTATACAAGCAGATTGTTGGCAAACGTATGCAGAAAATCAACAANCTTGCNAGTCGTTTCCGNTATTTCAGAAAATTCACCGACATCTATTCCGACTCAAANAACGCTAAGGGTATAGTATCTTTAGCNGCACAGTTTGGCGAGGGCTGGTTATTGCCTGCAGATATCGTTGGNTANGTAAAGGAAGGTGTCAACAACGTAGTGTCTTTACAACCCTTCGGATGTATTGCTAATCATATAGTATCGAAAGGTATAGAGAAGAAATTGCACCAACTTTATCCCCAACTGAATCTCCTTTCANTGGATTTTGATTCNGGAGTCAGCACTGTAAACGTGATAAATCGTCTNTTGTTATTCTTAGATTCNGCTGTTTGATAATAGCAAAATTTTACACAAAATTTGCGAAATTAGATTATTATAACTACTTTTGCATCAAGAGTGATATAATAGCCGGCAAAAATGTCTATTAACGATCTTACTAGAAATAAAAACTGTTTGCAGTACAATGTCAGAAGAGAAGAACAATCTTTTTAGAAAGGAAGCTCTCGCCGCTATGGACGATAATAGCGACGTAAAGGAGTATGTGAGAGTTACGCGTCCCTCATTGCTTATTATACTCATAGCATTGATAATCTGTATCNTCGTGGCACTATACTGGTTGTTTTTCGGAACAACAAATCTTAAGATAGGGGCATCTGCTATAGCATTTCCTCACTCTAGTTTGGAAGTCCANACGGTTCCTTTCGAAGGTAGAGTGATAAAACGCTACATATCACATGGCAACTATGTGTACAAGGGAACAAAATTGCTCACCTTACTGACAAAAACTGCGCAAAGCGACATTACCGCCAACAAGGATGGAGTTGTATTGTCATACAAAGGAACAAATGAAACTTTTCAAGCTAACTCCCCTGTGGTGTACATGCTACCACAACAACGGGAAAGAACAGGTAGGGAAATTATCGCATACGTAAAGTTTAAAGATCTAAGATGNATAAAGAAGGGACAACAGGTACAGGTTACACCTGCAGACCTTACTAGAGAAGAATATGGATATGCAAAAGGAACCGTTGTTAGCATAGACCCCTATCCCTCCTCAAAGGAAGAAGTAGCACGTAAACTCAAATTACCGACATTCTCCGAAGAGACACTAACAGACAAAGAAGCTGCATACGAAGTGAAAATACTCCTCAACGTTGACGAAAAGGGTAATCTTTGTTGGTCGAGAGAGAAAAGTAATCACCTTAAGTTCCCAATCGGATCTTTCTGTAAGATACAAGTTGTAACACGTACGTTGAAAATCTACGAGGTACTGCTAATGAAACTGGAAGATATCGTGTACAATATTGAAGATAAGTGATACAAGGTATAAGCGAAGGTAATAGGTAAACATAAACAGTCTATGAAAAGGATAAAAAAAGTTCCAATGATACTACAGATGGAAGNCGTAGAGTGCGGTGCGGCATCATTGGCGATGATCCTTGCCTATCACGGTAAATGGTTGCCACTCGAGAGAGTGCGTATAGACTGTGGCGTATCACGAGATGGAAGTAGTGCTGCCGGTATCATAAGAGCTGCCNAAGGATATGGACTTGAGGCTAGCGCATATAAAGTAGAACCAGACCTACTGGAAGATATGACACCTTGTATCATACACTGGGACTTCAAACATTTTGTAGTTTTCAGAGGATTCAAACACGGGAAGGCATATCTCAACGACCCTGGCATCGGACCTGTAAAAGTACCGATGGAGGAATTCAACAAATATTTTACAGGAGTAGCACTGNAATTTGAGAAAACAGACTCTTTCAAGGCTGATGGAAGTCCTGTTTCTATGAAGAGCTATATCCAACGACAACTAAAGGAAGCCAAAGAAGCCATCATACTTACACTTCTCTTTGGTATATTCTCTGCCTTCATAAACGTAAGCTCTCCACTGCTGACACAGGTTTTCACCGACAATATCTTAAATGGAGAACATACAGAATGGCTGAAAATCGTATTATTACTGCTCTCAGCTNTATCTGTATTCGCTTTCATACAAACCTATCTAAATAAAAAATACAGCATGAGAATCANGGGAAATCTNGCACTGCACGCCAACTCCAGNTTCCTAAATCATGTTTTACGCTTACCGATGGAGTTCTTCGGGCAAAGAAGCGCAGGAGATTTATCACAAAGACAGACTCTCAACAGAGATATCACATCCACATTGGTAAATACGACAGTTCCTCTAGCTGTAAACGTGGGTTTAGTAATTATATATCTTATCTTAATGATGCTCTATAGTGCTAAACTCGCCATAGTGGGCATACTCACTGCTATGCTCAACGTAAGTGTACTTATGANATTAGCTGAATTTAGGATAAACCAAAACAGGACGTTGCAACAAAATCAGGCAAAATACTATGGAGCAACAGTGTCGTGNATCGACAATATTGAAAGTATAAAAGCGGCGGGAGCAGAAAACGGTTTCTTTGTCTATTGGAACGGTTTATACACTCATCTATTCAATACTAAACAGAAAATAAACAGACAAAATGCATATTTAGGTATATTGCCTATAATACTAAATACCCTGTCATCAGCCGTAGTACTTGTTCTAGGTGCGAAATATATCCTTGACGGAGAACTGTCAATAGGTATGCTTCTTGCCTTTCAAGGTTACCTTTCTGCCTTTATGGTCCCCGTAAATAATATCATCACAAATAGTCAGACAGTGATAGCAATGCGATCAGAGATAGAGAGAACAGAAGATGTGATGAGATATAAGGAAGACAAGATCTATTCCTACTCAAAAGAAAACAACACGAAAGATACATCTACAACGGGGAAACTTATCGGTGATGTGGAGCTTAAGAATATAACTTTCGGCTACAATCCTTTCAGTGAACCACTGATAAGAGATTTCTCTATGCATATAAAACCTGGGGGTATGGTAGCTTTTGTAGGTGCCAGCGGATGTAGAAAATCAACACTTGCTAAAATCATCTCAGGATTATACAAACCATGGAAAGGGGAAGTCTTATTTGACGGAAAGTCTATCAAGGATATTGATCGTGATGAGTTCACAAATTCTGTGGCTGTGATAGACCAAAACGTGGTACTCTTCGAAGATTCTGTGGCACAAAATATCAAGATGTGGGATCCTTCCATAGAAGACTTTGCCATGATACTGGCGGCGAATGATGCACAGATAAGAAGAGACATCGTGTCCAGGCCAACCGGTTTCGACACGAAAATACTCAAGGGGGGACTCAACTTCTCTGGCGGACAAAGACAACGTATAGAGATTGCAACAGCGTTGGCAAAGGAACCTACAGTAATCATTATGGACGAGGCGACAAGTGCCCTAGACCCTAGCACCGAGAAAATGGTTATGAAATCAATAAGAGACAGTGGTACAACACTTATTGTTATAGCTCATAGACTCTCTACGATACGTGATGCTGACGAAATTATCGTACTAGATAACGGCATTGTGCAACAACGCGGCACACACGAAAGTCTTATCAATACAGAGGGTATATATCGCACTCTGATGCAAAGTATATAATAAATTCAAGGAAATGTCATCTATATTCAAAGATCAAATATTCAAGCGCAAGCAGGAAGAAGACATAGCATTAAGAGATGCGATGCAAAGCGCTATTGAAGAAACAGGATTATATGACGGCAAGAATAGACGTAACACTACTCGAAAAAGTCATATAGAACTGCTTCTTGATGCTCTGAATATTAACTATGAACTTGAAGAGAAAGAGTCTGAACTCGGGGAACAACAGCTCAGGGATATTGTAGAGGCTAACGGAATCATGATGAGACGCATGGAACTCAAAGATAAGTGGTGGAAGGACACAACGGGACCGATAATGGGACACGATAAAAAAGGTAATATCGTCGCTCTCATTCCTTCAAAACTAGGATTCCATTACTACTACTTTGATGATAACAATGTCAGGACGAAGGTTGGTGCTAAGACGATGCAGGACTTCCTCGATACTGATGCTATTTGTTTTATAAAGTCTCTTTCACCGGATGTGAATAGTCTGAGAGGTCTTCTTTGGCACGCTATAAAAGAGACACCAAAGACAGATATCGTAACGCTTGTCATATCCAGTATAATAGTATTGCTCTTCGGAATGTTTGTACCTTTCGCTACGAAACAGATCTTTGACCATATCATCCCTTCTGGTATCTACGATGGNCTTAATACTATTGCAGCCCTGTTAATATGCGCTGCCATAGGAANTGTACTATTTCAACTGACACGTAGCTTAATTATTCTGCGACTTAAAGGGCATCTGGAATATAACATGCAGAATGCGGTAATGGCGCGACTGTTTATGTTGCGTCCCGATTTCTTCTGGACCCATTCCTCAGGTAGCTTGAATATGAGGGTCGACAGTATAAGTCAGATGTGTAATTTCCTCGATGACACTATCATTGAANCTCTTATCACTGCTGTTTTTTCCTTGGGATANCTGATACAGGTCTACATCTATGCCAAGGAGCTCTTCCCCATGGCTTTGTTGACTATAGTTTTGGAGATAGCGTGTATCATTGGACTGTTTATATTAGGATCAAAACTGCAATATAAATATCTTTCTAGTCAAAGTGAATTGAACGGTCTTGAGTACGACATTTTCGTTGGCGTGCAAAAGATCAAGGTTACGGGTAGCGAAAGAAGAACTTTTGCCAGATGGCTTAAACAATATGCCTCTACTGCGCGTACGCACTACAATAGCTACACTTTGATAGCTATATTGCAAGGAACACTTCAATGCGTGTCACAGGCTTGTTTTATTGCCTTCTTCTATTTCACTATAAAGAAAAATATCATAACGTCTGACTATATAGCTTTCGCTTCCGCTTTCGGTCTGATTAACGGAGCGCTACTGGCATTGTCGCAGATGACAATGCAACTAACACAAATCGGTCCTCTTTTTAAAATGGTAAAACCCATCATAGAGACTAGTCCGGAGATATTCCCGAATATGCAGAAACTTAACAAGCTGAATGGGAATATTGAAATAAACAATCTGTCGTTCCGATACAGTCCGGAGATGCCTTTAGTTCTTGATAATATCAACATCAGCATTAAGTCAGGTGAGTATGTGGGTATAGTAGGAAAATCGGGATGTGGCAAAAGTACGCTGCTTAGACTGCTTCTTGGTTTTGAGAAACCTCTATCCGGTGGAATATTCTACGACCAACATGACTTACAGAAAGTGGATAAAGCCAGTTTAAGACGATGCATCGGTTGCTGTCTACAAAACGGAAGTCTATTTATAGGAGAAATTCTCAACAATATTACCATCACAGCTCCGTGGAGTACACAAGAAGATGCATGGGAAGCGCTACGGATGGCCAGTATGGAAAAAGAAGTCAGAGCTCTTCCTATGGGACTACACACCATAATAAGTGAAGGCGGTGGAGGTTTCAGTGGTGGTCAGAAACAAAGACTGCTGATAGCACGCGCCCTGATCAGTAAACCTTCCATCATATTCTTCGATGAAGCGACGAGTGCTCTCGACAACGTTACACAAAAAGAGGTTACCGACAATCTAGACACCCTTCACTGTACCCGCGTGGTGATAGCTCACCGCCTGTCGACTATCCGTAACTGCGACCGTATCATTGTTATGGATGGTGGTCATATCGTTGAAGAAGGAAACTTCGATGAATTGATGGAACATCACGGACTTTTCTATGAGATGAGTAAACGACAACTATAGAACCACTAAACAGATTTGATGAAATGAATAGAATTCTAATTATAATAAATATTGCCATTACACTGTTTGTAATTACGTCTTGCCATAACAAACAGACAGACAACAACTCTGCAGAGAGCAAGAAAGACCGTATCGTGAGTAATGTCGAAACTGCTGACTCTTTAAAAAAGCCTACAGAAGAAACTTCCGTGTCAAGTAACGGTCAAGTAACGGCAAACAGATTTACGGACGTATCTTTTCAAATGTCACTACCAATCAAAAAGGTCTGCGTAAAAAACGGTGACTACATCAAGGCAGGACAACCTCTGGTGATATTGGATACATACGAATTAGAAAATAATATCCTCGTCTCACAAAAAACCGTTGAAAGTGCGCGATTGGAGATGCAGGATGTAATCATCAGTCAAGGATATGACCCTAAAGGGACGGTACCTGAGAAGGTTAAGAAACTCGCCGAGATAAAGAGTGGTTATAGTATAAAACAGAGTCAGCTAGATGGAGCGAAATACGCACTTACGAAAGGTATTGTCAACGCACCCTTTAGTGGTATGATTGCGAATATGAATCTCAAGGCAGGCGCGCTGTCACAAACTGGTGCTCTCGTATGCCGCATCATCGACAATAGCACTATGGTGGTAGAGTTTAAAGTGATGGAACAGGAACTGTCAAAAGTCAGAAAAGGATCATTTATTCAGGCAGCACCCTTTTCCGACAACAATACTATTTATGAAGGTGTCGTAACGGAAATAAATCCTATTGTTGACAATGACGGATGTGTTCTGGTTAAAGCAAAAATCGGAGGTTCAAAAAAACTATTTGACGGCATGCATGTCAAAGTACTGGTGAAATAAATATGAGAAGACTGACATACATAATAATATTTCTCGCTTTATGTGAGGTATCAAAAGGTCAACGAAATGTAACTCTCGATCTGTGGAGAACTGTACAATTGGCAACAGACAGTTCTATGACTGCACAGAAATACCAGAGTGTCTTCGACAAAAGCAAATGGGACTACATGGCATACCGTGCGAAAAGGAAACCGCAGATATCGCTAGAAGCCACCCCTGCCCAACATTACCAATATTTGGTACAAAGATATATCGCTAGTCAAGATATCGACGAATATAGACAACAGCGACTTTTTCAAAGTACAGCAACTGTAAAGGTAACACAAAACTTCGAACCCTTGGGAGGTTATTTCTACGGATCCACAGGATTGGGGTATCTTAAAAGTTATGGTGAATATAACTATTCACAGTTTACCACTATACCCATATTAATCGGCTATAAACAGGAGCTCTTCGGTTTTAATGCGCTTAAATGGCAAAAAAGAATAGAACCACTGAAAATGGAAAGCGCGCAAAAGACTCTATCATACAATAAAGAGAATATGGCAGCAGAAGCGACAAAACGATTTTTCAATCTTGCCATTGCACAATCATCGTATCAAATGGCTGAAAAAAATAAAGGTAGATGCGATACTCTATACGAAATTGGTAAAAGAAAATTTAATATCGCTTCTATATCAAAAGGTGAATTGCTCGTTTTGGAGATAGATTGTAACAACGCACGTAATTCTTTAACTAACAGCGAGATACAGTTTAATAACGCGATGAACGAACTGGCGATGTATCTGAATATGGAAGAAGGTACCCAATTGCATCTCATTGTACCCTCTATCACGAAAGGACTTACCATAGATGTATATGAAGCTCTTAGATATGCACAGGAGAACAATCCTACATTTCTAAACGACCGTCAGAAGATACTTGAGGCACAGCGCGATATAGAAAAGGCTAAAGTAGAACGAAAAATCAATATTGGATTCGATTTAAGAATAGGTCTCAACCAGGTGGATCATAACTTATGGTATGCATACGGACATCAATTGATGCAAGATTATGCAGTGTTAAATCTCTCTATTCCACTTAAAGACTGGGGACTAGGAAAATTCAAAGTCAATGCAGCCAATAGTATGCTCCTTAATGCCCAAACGACGGCAGATATAGATAGTAGAGCTATTGAAAGAGAAGTAAGACGTGTTGTAGAAGAGTTTAACGTACAACAACAGATTGTAGAAAACAACATCGAGACACGCGAAATGGCAGGTGAGGCATACAACAACACCTTCCAACTATTCATGACAGGTAAGGCCTCTGTAAACGATATCACTCTGGCTCAAAACAGATGGCAGACAGCTGAGCAAAACTACATCAGTGCACTAAAAAACTATTGGGAGTGCTATTTCAAAGTAAGAAAAGTAACATTACATGACTTCCTGGAAAAATTTTGACATATTTATCTATCGATATTATGTTTTTTACGTAAAAATATTATCTTTGCATGTGATATGGTAAAAAAGGTAATAATCTTTTTAATAGCAGTGATCATAGTCTTTGTTATCGCAACTATTGGCGGTAGCGTGTACATGTTAAACTATTCTCTGTCTTCGGATGTCAATAGACATGATACAGATAGTATGTACAACATTCTCTATGAACGGTATCCGTATATGTCTGCTTGGGTCGATTCAATGAAGTCTAACGACTGTTTACGGGATACGTTTGTTACGATGCCTTCAGGAGAACGACATCATGCGATGTTGGTAGAGGGGGACAAACCTACAAATAATATAGCCGTTGTGGTACACGGTTATAAGGATTCTTCCGTTAAATTCCTGTATCTGGCTCGTCTATATAATAAATACCTTGGATGCAACGTCTTACTACCTGATCTACACGGACATGGTTTAAGTGAAGGTGATGATATACAGATGGGTTGGAAAGACCGGGAAGACATATTGGCATGGATAGGTATGTTGCCGAATCTATTTGGCGTATACTCCGATTCCATCAATGTTGTAGTGCACGGTGTTTCCATGGGTGCCGCCACCACGATGAATGTCTCTGGGGAATCGACACCGGCATACGTGCGTTGTTTTGTCGAAGACTGTGGTTACACTAGCGTTTGGGATGAATTCTCCACACAGTTGGATGATCAGTTCTCCCTCCCCGATTTTCCACTTCTTTATGCTACCAACATATTATGCGATATCGTTTATGACTGGACTTTTGATGAGGCGTCACCTTTGAAACAGATGTCCAAAAGTACCAAACCGATGCTGTTTATACATGGAGATAAGGATACGTTCGTTCCCTCAGAAATGGTATATCCATTATACAAAGCCCACGTAGGAAAGAAGAAAATGTGGATAGGTCAAGGTAGTGAGCATGCCCTGTCATATCACGATCATGAAAAAGCATATATCGCAGTTGTTAAAGATTTTGTAAGTCACTTTTTACGTATATCAGTAAGAACCCAAATGGCACATCAAGAATAATTTTATAATCAGTAAAATTGGTACTTCTTTCCGTATTTTTTGCGACATCTGGCGGCAGTTAATTTTCTGATAATTCGTAAAAAAATAAAAATTGTCTTGTTTTATGGCGTAAAAACAAGACATTTTATTATCTTTGCACCCAGAAACAATATAATTATGTTGACAAGAAGTATCAAAGCGTGCATAGAAGAGATGCCACAAAACGTAGTATTCTCATATAGGGACTTGAGTTTGAAAGAAAGCGCAAGTGCCACTGTTGTGCGTACGCTCAACCGAATGGTAGAACGAGGAGAACTTACCAAATTGTCGAAAGGGCGGTATTACAAACCGCGTGTATCATCTTTTGGTACGATGTTACCTAACCGTGAGGAATTTATCAAAGATTTGCTTTGGGCAAATGGTAGAACTATAGGATATATCACTGGTTATCTACTGTTCCTGCAAATGGGACTTACTACGCAAGTTCCAAATATCTTGGAAATAGGAATCAATGGTAAAAAGAACGCCATCGAACGAGGAATTTACAAAATCCGCTTTGTAAGTCAGCCAAACAAGATAACATCTGCCAATACTTATCTGCTGCAACTACTTGACTGTCTTAAATACATTCGCAACATACCTGATACGACCATAGACAAATCCGTAGCATTGCTGGCGAATAAGATTATGGCACTTGAAACGGACAAAAAGAACCGACTTCTTATTCTTGGTTCAAATTATCAACCGTTTGTACGTGCTCTTCTAGGAGCCATCATGGAACAGTATTGCCCTGAAGTGAATGTAGAATTATTGAAGAAATCGCTGAATCCTGTCTCAACATACAAAATAGGAATCAGTATATTGAGTAACGCTAAAAATTGGAACATACGATGATACTAGATACCAACCCACATTTGTGGCAGATCAGATTATCGTAGAGGTTAACTCTTTTGGTAATCCATATCCATTTGAACAAAAGACCATAAACAGTTTCATCGGAGATTACATGGCTGGAAACGGCATGACAAACATGATGAATGAATACGACATGCTTCCCTTTCAACTTAATGTGCTCAGTACTAATCGTACACTGTGCGAAAAGATGGTTTCATTGATACGATTTTCTTTTGAAGANGACGTGATTGCAGGATTGACAAGTAAAGTCCGACATTTTTATGACATCTTTTATATTCTGAGAAACGATGTTACACAGCAGTATATCCAAACGGACTTTTCCAAGGACCTAAATGCCCTGATTGCACACGACAAGGAAGTCTTCGATGTTCCTCCCAAATGGAAACAGATGCCTACTTCTTCATCTGTATTATTTACCGACTTTGACAATCTATGGGAAAGAATCGCTCCAATATACGAGCGTGAGCTAAGCACATTAGNATATCGAGCGATACCTGGAAAGGATGAAATAATCACCGATTTGAAACCCTTCTTCCAACAAGTGAAAGAGATGATCGACTAATGCGACGATAGAGAAAGGAGAGATTCTTAATGGCAGTCCTTCTGTTCAGAAAGTTAAGGAGTGGACAGATAAGATTCTGTCTGCAAAATAACCTGTCATTTTCTGATTTAGGTTGAATCAGGTTAATTTTATATGAGGGCACTTATGGAAAGTACCCTCATATTTTTATGCGGCCACATTTTCACAGTCTTTCTTAATATATCTTCTTAATTTGCACACTGGTATCAACATTACAAGGACTACCCGAAAGAATGTTTGCCACTTCACGACAACCACAATCACAATGGTAAACCTCACGACATCCCTTACATTCTGAAGGTAAGTAATAGCTGTTAGCAAACATATTCCAATATGCTGTATCACTTATCGGTTCTTCATCAAATATNTGTCCTACGATATGTGGAGAATGATTACATGTACGTATTTCTCCAGAAGGNCCAACNACGAAAAATCCCTTAGCNGCAGCACATTTAAATCCNATATGAAGGTGTTTGTATGTATCGGGATTATCTATCACACATCTTGGTATCTCCGTACCAACACTACCATAGCGATTAGCCAAGGTCAGAACCTCCTCTCCCGTATTGAGCATGCCTCGTACCTGTTCGATTGTCAGTGTCAGTTCTTTTTGATTACTTAATCCACGTCCACCAGGAAGGAAACGATTAAGCAGGATTGTCATTGCCCCATTAATGAGTCCCAAAGATATAGTCTTGAACAGTTCGAAGTAGTTTAGATTCGTAACCGTTATATTCACGGTAGTCTTAATACCCTTCTCCTTTGCAACATTAAACCAATGCAGAACACCGTCAGCATTATCCACTCTTGTATGCTTCTCAAAGGTTTCGTAACCAGGTAGGCTCATACTTAGATGAACGTTTAACTCTTTAAACAAGTCCAACCAATCTTCGTTCATTAATCTGCCGTTAGAGATTAGAATTATCTCGTTATTTACGCCGTGGGACTCTCCTGTCGTCCGAATATGTCTTAGAATATCTGCTAGCCCTTCCTTCATAAGGGCTTCCCCTCCTGAAATAGAGAACGTTTCAATTCCGAAATCGTATAGTCTGTCTATAGCTAAACACCACTCATCCGTAGTCAATTCTCTACCTTTAGGATACGTCGTATTTGGTGCATACCACGGGCATGAACAAAATAAACATTGGTGATTACACCGGTTTCAGAGAACTGTTTTTTACATAATTCACAAGAAATCTCCGTAAAATATGGTGCTGAAGGTTCGTAGCACATAGCACCATGCGATTCGGGATAATCTATATTATCCATCGTCAACTCTTTAAGCATTTGTACTAAGTCTTCTTTTGTATAATCCTTAAATTTCATATCCTCATATTTATTTGTAAACTAGTAAACCAGAATTAATTTAAAGTACCATGCAAAATTAAATAGTATTTCGGAAAAATAAATTCATTGATCTTATTTTTCTACATTGGGAAGTTAAAATCCATATTAAAAAATCTTTTTGCAGGTAAAAAAACTATTGATGAATTTATTTTTCCGACCAACTATAGTATCTTTGTACATAGAAACTTTTAAATAGAGGTATATCATGAGTGTTAACTTAAGTTGTATGATAAAAAACCACTTCAAATATAGCGACGGCGAAGCATCAGCCAGAGCGATGTTGGATGATACTATGTCGAAAATAAATGATCCTTATGGTGAAAACATATATATACATGATAATGATTATCGCTATAACGATGTTTATGCTATACATGAAGATTGGGATAATAATAAAGAAGGGCTGTTCATGATATTAGAACTTTACGAAGGATTCTGGCATGTTGATACATGTTTTAAATACTTTCAATATTTTGATGATGCCTTCATACGAGAACGTTTCTTCTACTTAGCAAAACTTCTCGGTGAAAGGAATTTCTATGTCTGTGAAGAATTTTATTCATGGAATGGTGGATGTCTTGATGAAAAATGTACGTTTGAGAAATGGAAAATGGATGTAGAAAAGAGACTCGGTTACGTTATCCCAAATATTAAGTTTAATGAAATTTTAAAGAACAAGGAAAACGGAGCTACATATCCACCTATATGTTTCGATGGATGCAGTGATATAGACGAAAATAACATATTTTTCAAAAAAATACAATGGTTATGAACAATCCTATTTATAATAACTTTGACAATCTGTTTGCAAATACATTGTTGCAGGTTCTAAATACAGATAGCAGCACAAATGTCACCTTCTCGCCAGAAAGTTTGGAAGATGAGGGTTTCACCATCAAGATTGCCAATGCTATATGGCTTGATAAGGACTTTAAATGTAAGCAGGAATACATTGATGAAATAACCAAACACTTTAAATCTTCACTTATTAATGTAAACTTTACTGATACCATAGGAACTAAGACATTACTTAATAAATGGACTTCTGAAAATACCAACAGAAAGATTAAGGAAATAGGTATTGATATAGACAAATTTACAAAGGTCATGACTACAGATGCCCTATATCTTAATGCAAACTGGGCAGATTCCTTCGATTCGTGCGGAGAAGATAGTTTTCTGAATAGTGATGGGACTACGTCTATCATCAATATGATGAATAGGACACTTTCCTATGCCGATTATACCGAGACTGAGACTTTCCAACTTATTGAGATACCTTACATAAATGATGATTATGTTATGATCGTCGTATTACCTAGAGAATCCTTCTCTATTAATGACATCATCAAAAAGGGAGAATGGTTATCCATAGAAACAAAGTCTTCAACTGTTAATCTTACCATGCCGTCTTTTGAGATTGAAACGAAAATTGAATTTCATAAAGTCCTTAAAGAAACAGGTCTTAATGAAATATTTGAAGATGGTAACAAACTGCCACGTATCTCAGAGAATCCGCCTTTGAGAGTTGATAAAATCATACAACAAGTTTATCTCTCTGTCAAGGAAGAAGGAACAGAAGCTGCTGCCGTCACTGTAAGTGAGATGGTTGTAGGTTGTCTCCCGCCTAAAGAAGAGGAGCTTATAGAAATGAATATCAACCATTCCTTTGCATACGCTATCAAGAATAAGAAATCTGGAAACATTCTGTTTGCTGGCATAGTGAACAAATTATAGGACAAGTGTAATAAAAGTAAAACTTAAATATCATAATATGGAAATAAATGAATGTCCACAAGACGTTAAAGCAACATTAGACGAATACAGAACGGCTGTATTGGAAGCCTTGAATCAGAGGTCTCCAAAACTCGTAGAGAGAAACAAAAGATTACTGAAAGTGAATGAAGGTGACGTGCAGATGCATTTTCAAGAGAACTCAACTCCAGAGTTCGTGGCGATGTGTTGGAATTCACCATGTTATTAATTTATTTTGCTACCTTTGTAAAATATAAATAGACAAGAAAAAGAAATGATGATATGGGATTCTTAGATTTGGCTCTTGAAATTGCGACTTCTGCCCATACAGGACAGAAAGATAAGGCAGGCAAGGATTATGTCAGTCATCCCATTCGGGTGTCTGAAAGATGCACATCAGATGATGCACGCATCGTAGCCTTGCTTCACGATACTATTGAAGATACCGATGTCACAACTGAATATCTTCTGGAAAATGGGTTCCCACAATATATCGTAGATGCAGTCCTTTCTGTTACCCGACAAGAGAACGAGAGTTACGATGACTTTATTGATAGAACTGCGAAAAATAGTATTGGTAGAGAGGTTAAAATCGCTGATTTGTTAGATAACATGGATATAACTCGCCTTGATTACCCTCTAAAACAAAAGGACTTTGATAGGTTAAACAAATATCTAAAAGCTTACAAAAAGCTAACATTACATAGTTAAGACAAACCTTACAATTACGAACTTTTAATATTCGAAATTTTCTTTGGACAGCAGTTATTTAGGAAAAGAAATCAGGAGAGCTCTGGATATATCTTCCCATGTCGTGTATCCATAGAAACTATCAATAATCTTCTGTTTAGTAACTTCATCCTTCTTTATCGTTTCATTATCTAATTCTTCTTCCAAATACGCTTTTGTGCAATGCCCCTCATAGCTACATCCTTTTTCAACGATATAGAATGCTATCACCTTCTTAATTCCCTTACCTTAATCCAATGCATTATTCTCTATATGTCGTACCATCTGACTTCTATTTTTAAGGTAAGAAACAGAACCTGTAGTATCTTCTTCCGTTCTTTTACCCTCTACAAGAACTATATATTTATCATTTTCAATAAATAAATCTGGAAAAGACAAACCCTCAAATGTATTCCATTTATGAAATCCTTTTTTGGCTTTTTCTATAGTTGATAATATCGCTCAAACGATACCACCTGTAGCGGTCAATATGATACCACCTGTAGCGGTCAATTAGATACCGCCTATAGCGCTCAATATGAT
>Ga0065708_1006551_pt1 | contig 27229 bp, 23 predicted proteins | sample Hoacrofraction12_2_FD_59095 | JGI IMG/M metagenome (GOLD analysis project Ga0065708, IMG submission 59095) | Hoatzin crop microbial communities from Cojedes, Venezuela, sample from fiber fraction 12 v1 | ecosystem: Host-associated > Birds > Digestive system > Esophagus > Crop | place: Venezuela... | reverse complement strand
CTTTTCGAAGAAAAGGCGGAAATAGCTCAGTTGGTAGAGCACAACCTTGCCAAGGTTGGGGTCGCGGGTCCGAGTCCCGTTTTCCGCTCATTTTTTTGTTTTGGGAAACATACTTTTATTTTCATGAATTTATATCTTAGGTATTTTGACAGTGAAACATTAGTGCATAGTGCTGATGAGGCATTGGAATTCCTGCGTTCTATTCCTGAAATCCAGATTGATGAGGAATTGGAACAGGATATTCGCGAATATGCAGCCAATGACTTATTTTATCCGAAACGTTATAAAGTACGCCCCCGTATTTATTTTATCGTGATTAAGACGTTGGCCGAAACCATGCAGGACTTCAAGGAAAAGAAGGCCGTACGCGTGCCGCAACAGGAACGGCACGACTATGCGACAATGATTGTCAATCAGTTGTCCACGCAGGCGCCGGGGTGGTATGAGGGTTCGCTCGACTTCAAACGGGTGGTGCTTGTACCGGCTACGGGCAAATACGAATACCGGGATACGCATTTCGTGGCCCAATGCAAGGCCAATTCGGGCCTGGACTGCTACAACAGGATAGTGGAGCATTTGCGTGAAAGGGTGGACAACCGAAGCCAGTTCCCTTCCGCCAAAGGCAAAAACTTCCAGTTTAAGTACTTGGGCATGTGGAAGTAAATAACCTCTAAAAAACAGGTATATGAACAAAGTAATGTTAATCGGGAATGTAGGGCAGGAGCCCGAAGTCCACTATTTTGAGCCCGATCAGGCCCAAGCGAGAGTGCGTTTGGCCACGACAGAACGTGGTTATACTTTGCAAAACGGTACGCAAGTACCCGACAGAACCGACTGGCACACGTTGATTTTCTCACGCGGTCTGGCCAAGACAGTGGAGAAATACGTGCACAAGGGTGACAAACTCTACATTGAGGGACGAATCAGGTACCGCATGTATGACGACAAAAGCGGTCAGCGCCGCCAAACCACGGAAATATATGTGGAGAACATGGAGATGCTCACCCCGAAGTCAGGCGGCAGTGCGACACAGGTTTCTGATCAGCCTGCTCAGCCAATGGCTTCCCAGACGGCACCGTCAGGAAACGCTCAATCAAATGGTGATTTGCCGTTTTAACCGTTAAGATGGACTGGACAGTAATCACAGAGGCTTTTTCGGCCGTAGAGTTTCAACCGTTGACATGGGGCGTCGCCATCGCCGCCGTTCTGGCTGCCTTGCTTTTGTTGGCATCCGGATTTGCCAGCGGTTCGGAAATCGCCATTTTCAGTCTTTCTCCGTCTGAAATATCCGAAATCGAAGAGAGTAAGACGCAGGCGGACCAGAATCTCCGCATGCTTCGGGAAGACTCGGAAAGGACGCTGGCCACGATATTGATTACCAACAATTTCGTCAACGTGACGATTATCATGTTGTGCAATTATGTCTTCGGCTCGCTCATCCATTTCGGCGAAAAGGCATATTGGTTGCAATTCCTCCTGATTACTGTCCTGCTCACCTTTTTGCTTTTGCTCTTTGGCGAAATCATGCCGAAGGTGTTGAGCCGCCAGAATCCGTTGAAGTTTTGCCGCCGTTTCGTAGGCGGTGTCCTGTTTTGCCGCAAGATTTTCTGGCCTTTGGAGAACGTATTGCTCCGCAGTGGCGTCCTGGCCAAGAAGGTCGTGGCGCAAAAAGGCAATCATGTCTTGAGCGTGGATGACCTGGAACAGGCCCTGGAACTGACGGACAAGGAGGACATCAAGGAAGAACAGAGTATGCTGCAGGGCATTATCCGTTTCGGCGATGAGACGGCCAAGGAGGTGATGACGTCCCGGCAGGACATCGTTTCCCTGGATATCAACAGCAATTTCCAGGACGTCATCCGGTGTATCGTGGAGAACAATTACAGCAGAATCCCCGTTTGCCAGGGAAGTCAGGACAATATCCGCGGTGTGTTGTACATCAAGGACCTGTTGCCGCATCTCGGCAAACCGGCTTCGTTCCGTTGGCAAAGTCTGATACGTCCGCCGTATTTTGTTCCCGAAACCAAGAAAATCGACGATTTGCTTCGTGAATTCCAGTCGGACAAAGTGCACATGGCGATTGTCGTGGATGAATTCGGCGGTACGAGCGGACTGATTACGCTGGAGGATATCCTGGAGGAAATCGTCGGTGAAATCAATGACGAGTATGATGAAGAAGAGAGGACATATTCCAAACTCAACTTCAATACTTACGTCTTTGAGGGCAAGACATTGCTCAGCGACTTCTGCAGGATTCTCCACATCGACAGTGAGGAGTTTGAGCAGGTGCAGGGCGATGCGGATACGCTGGCCGGATTACTGTTGGAAATCAAGGGCGACTTCCCCAGTCTTCATGAGAAACTGGATTACGGCCGCTACACTTTCGAGATTATGGAAGTGGAAGAGCGCCGTATCAGTAAGGTAAAGGTCGTCGTTCACGGTTGATTATTCCCAGGCATAGGTCAAAACGTAGGCGGACTCCACTTCATAACTGACTTGGACCGATGTGCCGCGTTTGAGATTTTCCACCAGGCACACGCCTTTTCGGGCATGTTCTGTTTTGGACGAATCCGTTTTCTGTTCCGGCAAATCCTTTTCTTGCAGTCCTCTCACACGCATTTCCCCGTAGGTGAGGTCATCTTCCGAATAAAATTTATAGCAAGTCTCTTTCGCGCTCCAGGCAATGAGCCGGTCAATCGTATCGGAGAACGGTTCGTCACGTCGTAAAAAACGCTGCGCCACACGGTCTACCTTCCCGCTTATCTGTTCGACATCCACGGCCACGTTCTTCCGTCCCGACATGATGACGGCCGCAAATCCACGGGTATGGCTGATGCTCAGGCGCCATCCCCGAAGCAAGGGCTTGCCGTCAGCGTTGTGCGTAAGTGCTGGTCTTGGTCTTCCGCACATCAGTCGGACGAGCGCATAGACGCAATATTGCTCCAACCGTTTGCCGGCATGGGTGAAACGCGCGATGCGCTTTTCTACGGTTCGCGACATGGGCAGCGTGGAAAAGTCGTATTCTTTCTCTTCCATCCGCCAGAGGCCCAATCGGACATCCTCGTCCGTCTCACGAATCCATGCCAGTGCCATGTCTTATTACAATACGCCCTTGGTGGAAGGCAGTTGAAAATGCGTCACATCCCTTTTGACGGCCATGCGCAAGGCGCGGGCCAACGCCTTGAAAATCCCCTCAATCTTATGGTGCTCATTGTCCCCTTCCGCCCGAATGTTCAGGTTGATGAGGGCGGCGTCACTCAGACTCTTGAAGAAATGCAGGAACATTTCCGTAGGCATCTCACCGATTTTCTCACGATGAAACTCCGCGTTCCAGACCAGCCAGGGACGGCCGCCGAAGTCGATCGCCACCTGACAGAGACAGTCGTCCATCGGCAGGCAATAGCCGTAGCGCTCAATTCCCCGTTTGTCGCCCAAGGCTTTGCGGATGCATTCGCCCAGGGCAATGGCAGTATCCTCGATGGTGTGGTGCTCGTCCACGTGTAAGTCGCCCTTCGTATGAACGGTGAGGTCCATCATTCCATGTTTGCCGATTTGCTCCAGCATGTGGTCGAAGAAACCGATTCCGGTGGAAATGTCACACTTTCCCGTACCGTCGAGTGACAGTCTGACCAGGATATCCGTCTCTTTAGTGGTGCGTTTCACCTCGGCTGTCCGTTCACCGGCAAAGACAATCTCCGCCACTTTGTCCCAATCCATGCCGTCCCGGTCGAGGATGAGCGCCTTGCAACCTAAATTCTCAGCCAACTGCCGGTCGGTGTCGCGGTCGCCGATGACGTAACTTTCCTGCAGGTTGTAGTCCGGATTGTCCATGTAGGCCGTCAGCATGCCGGTCCCCGGTTTGCGCATCGGAGAATTATCTTCCGGAAAATGCCGGTCTATCAGGATGTCGTCGAAGGTGACGCCTTCCCCCTCGAGGGTCTGGAGAATAAAATCGTGCACGGGCCAGAACGTCTCTTCGGGAAACGACGGTGTCCCCAATCCGTCCTGATTGGACACCATGACCAACAGACAGTCGGTGTGCTCACGCAAGAAACGCAGGTTCTTGAATACGCCCCTTTTGAATTTCAGTTTCTCAAACGCGTCAATCTGTTCGTCGGCCGGCTCTTCGATGAGTGTTCCGTCACGATCGATAAAGAGTATATTTCTCATATTCTTGTCTTTCAATAGAACCGTATGAATAAGCAAATGCGAGTTTCCCCCAATAACTGACGTAGACAATCACGATGTGAAACACCGTCAATACCGCCAGCAAAAGCGGGGTGAAACAGGAGGGAAGTCCGAGCGGGTCGCCCTGCAGCGCTCCCATTTGGGCCGACACTTGCGATACCGTGAGGATGGCCACGGGCAAGCACAGCACGGCATAGACGACGGCGGTAATCAACCAGACCAGAATCATCACCGTCAACAGGGAGCCCCAGTGGCGGACGCCGGTGCGGAAATAACTGCCCGTCTGTCGGATTTTCGATGTCTTGTCCAACAGGAAATGCAGGATGACATACGCCAGCGGAGCCACCAGGACGACAACCGGTCCCAAGATCATGGGCAGAAGATAGACCAGGACACACTTCTTCAGCGACCGGTCACCGGCATAACGGTAGAGGGCGGCGCCTGCCAACAGGCATGAAACGAGCGTTGCGCCATAGACAACGCTCTGCGTCAGGAACGCACTCATCTCGTTTTCCACGCCCCAGTCGTGCAGCGTCTTGTTGGGAATGCGCAGGTAAATCGTCGTACTGATGAGCAGGGCGCAGGGGACAACGGCCCACAACGTCTTTTTGACCAAATGTTTCCAGTCGGTCGTCCACTGATGCCAGGCTGCCGAAAGACAAGCCCTCACACTCCTGTTTTTGTAATATATCTCATTCATTGCCTTCGTTTTCTTATACCGTTCATCCGTCGTGTCACTTGGCGGCGCTAAGTCGGCGGAACTCCGCACACACGATGGCCGTTGCCGTGGCCACGTTCAGACTGTCGGCCGTGTCCCTTTCGGGCGGATAACAGGGAATGAGCAACCGCTGACTGACCAGGGCCGCCACCCGGTCGGATATGCCGTTGCCCTCATTGCCCATGACGATGACGCCATGCGGCTCTATCGGTCGGGCATACATGTTCTCGCCGTCGAGCAGTGTGCCGTATACGGGCGTGCCCTTCGGAAGCGCGGCTATCCATCCGGCCAGTCCGGTATAGGTCAGGCGCACACGCGCGATACTGCCCATCGTGGCCTGTATGACCTTCGGATTATAGCAGTCGGCCGTGGTCGTGTCGCAGATGATGCGGGTGATGCCGAACCAGTCGGCGATGCGGATGATCGTTCCCAGGTTGCCCGGGTCTTGCACACCGTCCAGGGCCAGGGCCAAATCAGTAGGGGAAAGCGCTTCGGAGGCCGGTTCAAATTGAGGAAAAACAGCCAGGACCTGTTGAGGATGCTGCAGGAAACTCACCTTCCGCAGTCCGTCATCCGTCACTTGAATCACCTCCTTTGCGCCAAGGGCGTCAGGACAACTCTTGAGCCATTCTTCCGTGGCGACAAGAAGAAGCGGACTTTCACAGGCCGCAATGTCCGTCACCGTCTTCGGACCTTCCGCCACAAAGACGCCCTCGCTTTTCCTGAATTTCTTTTGTTCCAGACTGCGGATGAATTTGATTTTCGCCTTGCTGATCACGCTTTTGCCTTTGTTTTCTGTCGCATGGCCGGCATTTCTTCCGTTTGCGGTCAGGTGATTTGTATTCTCTTTCCCGTACAGGAATGCCGGACGGTCATGCAATTTTGCGACAAAGATAGAGAATATTCCGCAAAAATCCCTATCTTTGCACCACAAAATAACGGTTTGCACGTGAAAGCGAAACACGCGATATGGCTTTTCTTCATCGCCCTGATGGTCTCCTGCTCCGCGACGAAATTTGTCCCCGACGGTCAATACATGCTCGACAAGGTGGTATTGAAGTCGGACGACAAGCACGTGGACGTGACGCTGCTTGAACCGTACATCCGTCAGAAAGCCAATTCCAAATGGTTTTCCGTCTTTAAAATTCCTCTTGGCACTTACGCGATGGCCGGCAAGGACACCACGAAGTGGATTAACCGCACGTTGCAGCGCATCGGCGAGCAACCGGTCATCTATGATACCCTGCAGGCAAATCTCTCTTGTGAAGACTTGCGCAAAGCCCTTCAGAACCAGGGATATATGAACGCTTCGGTGAAGTTGAAGGCGAAAGCGAAAAACAAGAAAGTCAAAGTGACTTACCACCTCAATCCCGGTTCACCGTTTTTCATCGGTCGTGTGCGCTATGACATCCAGGACCGCCGTATCGACTCCATTCTGCGCCCCGGATTGGAGACCTCTCCCGGACTACGGGCCGGACAGCGGTTCACCGTTCCCCGGCTTGACCAGGAGCGCAAGCGCATCACGACTTTTCTTGGCGACCTGGGGTATTACCGTTTTCACAAGGATTTCATCATGTTCACCGCCGACAGTGTGGAGGGCGGAAAAATCGTGGATTTGACGATGCACATTACGGGTTACCGCAAGAGCGGCAGCGACGTGATGACGGAACATCCTTATTATCAGGTGCGCAACGTGTATTTTTCGGGTGGCGATTCCACAGATTTGCACTTGCGCAAGAAGGTGATAGAGAACAACTGCGCCATTGAGGCGGGCAAGCCCTACAGCGGGAGCGACCTGCAACGGACCTACAATAATTTCGGCCGTTTGCAGGCGGTGCGCTATACCAACATCCGTTTTGAGGAAGTGCCCGACAGCAACCAACTCGATTGCTATGTCCAACTGAGTACCAACAAGCCCAATACCATCAGTTTTCAGCCCGAAGGCACCAATACTGCGGGCGATTTGGGTGCGGCGGCCTCGTTGACTTACGAAAACCGCAACCTCTTCCGGGGCAGCGAACTCCTCAGCGTCAAACTCAGGGCGGCCTTTGAGGCCATCACCGGACTGGAGGGATACCGTGACCAGAACTATGTGGAATACAATGCCGAGACCAAACTCACGTTTCCGCATTTCCTCGCGCCCTTTCTTTCAAGACGTTTTCAGCGCCGTCAGACGGCCACGACCGAATTCGCCATCGCCTATGATTTGCAGAATCGTCCGGAATTCCACCGGCGCGTATTCTCCACGACGTGGCGTTACCGCTGGTCGAACCCCACGCGGAAGACCAGTTACAGGTTTGACCTGATCGACCTGAACTATGTCTATATGCCTTGGATTTCCGAGACGTTCAAGCATGATTACCTGGACAGCGTGAGCAACCGCAATGCGATTTTGCGTTACAACTATGAGGATCTCTTCATCATGAAGACGGGATTCGGTATTTCTTATTCCAACGGACAAGACGCCGTGAGGGCCAATGTCGAGACGTCGGGCAACTTGCTTTACGGACTTTCGCACGCCTTCAACATGAAAAAGAATGACGAAGGCCAGTATACCCTGTTCAACATCGCCTACGCACAATATGTGAAATTCGACATCGACTACACCCGTCTCATCGCTTTCGACCCGCGCAACGCACTGGCCCTGCATGCGGCCTTCGGCATTGCCTGGCCCTACGGCAACAGTGACGTGTTGCCGTTTGAGAAGCGTTATTTCTCAGGCGGTGCCAACTCGGTGCGCGGATGGAGCGTGCGCGAGCTCGGTCCGGGTAAGTTCAAGGGCACCAACGGCGCCATCGACTTCATCAACCAGACAGGCGATTTGAAGTTGGACATGAGCGTGGAATACCGCACCCGGCTGTTTTGGAAAATCTTCGGAGCCGCCTTTGTGGACGCGGGCAACATCTGGACGCTGCGCGCCTATGACGAACAACCCGGAGGACAGTTCAAATGGGGAAGTTTCTACGAGCAGATTGCCGTGTCATACGGATTGGGTATCCGACTCAATCTGGATTATTTCATCATTCGTCTCGACGGCGGCATGAAAGCCATCAATCCCGCTTACGACACCCAAAAGGAACATTATGCCGTGTTCCATCCCGATTTCAGTCGCGACTTCTCTTTTCACTTCGCGGTAGGCCTTCCATTCTGACGCGCCATTTCCCTTCCCGTTTCACCACGTCCAACCGGAAAACGGCCTCATCCGCGGGTCGGGCCGCTTTCCCGATGGTGTCCATCCTGAGGAAATCTGATACCCTGACGGTGGCCGTTGCCGTGGTATCGCCCGCATGATTCTCCACTTCGAGTATCTCCACGGCAGCCGGTTGTTTGTCATTGAGCAGGTCGATGTCGGCCTGATGCACCTGCGCGGCTGCATAATTGAGCCACACGCGGGAGAGCGAATCGGTAAAGGGCAGGGCCTCACGGAAGCGCCAGTTGAAGAAATAGGTGGCAAAACTATCCACGGCGACTGCCGTCCGACCGCTGTTGGTGACCGGACCGCATCCTGCCGTCATGGAAAGCAGGAGGAGAAACAGGCAGAAATACCTTCCTTTTTTCATGTTGTTGCCCTGTCGTTTCCAGGGTATTGAACGGAATCGGACCTGAAGAACAAATCAATACCCTAAGAATCACGACCGGTTTTCAATGTAGAGGCCGGCCTTTACCGGCAGTTTGTCCGTAGGCCGGTCTGTCAAGATTAATAATTTTCAGCTTTGATTTCGAAATAACTCTGCGGATGATTGCAGACGGGGCATACTTCCGGAGCCTTTTTGCCGATGACGATGTGTCCGCAGTTGCGGCAAATCCAGATGCAGTCGCCCTCGCGGGAGAAAACCACGGCATCCTCGATGTTCTTCAGGAGTTTGCGGTATCGCTCCTCATGGTGCTTCTCGACGGCGCCCACACCGCGGAATTTCTCTGCGATTTCAGGAAAACCTTCTTCTTCCGCCTCACGCGCCATGCGGTCGTACATGTCGGTCCACTCGAAATTCTCACCGGCAGCCGCCGCTTTCAAGTTGGAGATGGTGTCTTTCACTTCACCGCCCTCCAGGAGTTTGAACCACATCTTGGCGTGCTCTTTCTCGTTGTTGGCCGTCTCCTCAAAGATGGCGGCTATCTGCTGAAACCCTTCTTTCTTGGCCTTGGAGGCGAAGTAGGTGTACTTGTTGCGTGCCTGACTCTCACCGGCAAAGGCTTCCATCAGGTTCTTCTCTGTTTTTGTTCCTTTCAAGTCTTTCATTTTCTTTTTGTATTAAATATGTGAATGTTCGGTTCTTTCTTTTTGCTGATATCGTTTTCTTTTTGCGGGAAATCATTCCGCAGCGTCATCTTCGCCAAGCGACGCCTGGATACTGCCGATATAATCCAACAGTTCCTCGCGACCCGTACCGTTCTCACTGCTCGTGATAAACTTCGGCGGCAGTTCTTCCCAGCGCTCCTGGAGCGACTTCATCCATTCGTCGGCGGCCTGACGGCCCTTTACCGGACCGAGTTTGTCGGCTTTCGTGAAGACGATGGAGAAGGGAATGCTGCTCTCGCCGAGCCAGTCGATAAACTCGCGGTCGATGGTTTGCGGTTTGAGACGGATGTCGATGAGTACGAAGACGTTGACCAGCTGCCTGCGTTGCAGGATATAACCCTCTATCATCTGCCGCAGTTTCTGTTGCACGCTCTTGGAGCGCTTGGCGTAACCGTAGCCGGGCAAGTCGACAAGATACCACTCGCGGTTGATGAGAAAATGATTGATGAGCAGGGTCTTGCCGGGCATGGCGCTCGTCTTGGCCAACCCTTTCCGCCTGCAAAGCATGTTGATGAGACTTGATTTGCCTACGTTGGAACGCCCGATAAAGGCGTACTCGGGGCGGTTGTCCTTCGGACATTTGTCATAAGTGGGTGCGGAAAGCGTGAATTCAGCCTGTTTGATGTCCATATCCGTTGCGGTTTGCTGCAAATATACTCATTATTTCGGAATCTTGCAAATTTTCTGAAATTATACGAAAATTCTTTTTATCTTGCCCGCCGTAGGCAATCTTTTTGTATTTTTGCAGAAAACAGGTAAACAGGTGAGATGAAACTGATCAACTGGGGCTTCATCGGTTGTGGTGAAGTGGTGGAGAAGAAGTCGGGCCAGGCATTCAGTGACGTGCAAGGTTCCAAGGTCGTGGCGGTGATGAGCCGTTCGGAGCACCGTGCCCGGGCCTTTGCCGAGCGTCACGGTATTCGCAAGTGGTACACCGACGTGCAGGAACTGATAGACGATCCCGACGTCAATGCCCTCTATGTGGCTACGCCGCCGTCGTCGCACGCCACTTATGCCATCATGGCGATGAAGGCCGGCAAACCCGTCTATGTGGAGAAACCGCTGGCTGCGAGTTATGAAGACTGCGTGCGCATCAACCGCGTGAGCGAGGAGACGGGCGTACCGTGCTTCTGCGCTTACTACCGGCGCTACCTGCCTTATTTCCAGAAAGTGAAGGAACTCCTGCGGAGCGGCGTTATCGGCAAGACCGTCAACGTGCAGGTGCGCTTCAGCGTTCCGCCCCGTGAACTGGATTACCGCAAGGGCGATGCCTTGCCCTGGCGCCTTCGTCCGGAGATTTCCGGCGGCGGTTATTTCTATGATTTGGCCCCGCATCATATTGATTTGTTGCAAGACCTCTTCGGTATCATCGTCAGGGCCCACGGTTATCCGTCCAACAGAGCCGGTCTTTACAAACCTGAAGATACCGTGAGCGCCTGTTTTATCTTCGATGACGGACTGACGGGCAGTGCGTCCTGGTGTTTCGTCGGGCATGAAAGTGCCAAGGAAGACCGTGTCGACGTTCTCGGCGAAGCCGGAACGCTGTCGTTCTCCGTCTACAGTTACGACCCGATCGTGGTGCGCACCAACGACGGGACGACCTCTTTTACGGTGCCCAATCCGCCTTACGTCCAACTGCCGATTATCAGGGCGGTGACGGAAGACCTGCAAGGCATCAGCAACTGTTTGTGCACTTCCGTGTCGGCAACGCCGGCCAACTGGGTGATGGACCGTATTTTGTGGAAAGTCTGAGGCATGAACGGCAAGCGGTGGTGGCTCATTTGCGCGGCGCTTTTCCTCATGTCCTTTTCCGCCGCTGCTTCCGAAGCGTATCCCTCGCTGACGGAAGCGGCGGACAGCGCGCCCCGACGTGGCAAGTTTATCGACCGCCTTTACCAGTGCGTGAAGAAGTTTTCCCAGATCGACACCACTTACATCGAACAGCAGAAATACAATTTCACCGTCATGCTCTACAACAGCAATACCTACGAGCGGTACACGCTCAAGAGCAAAGACGGTCAACGGGTGACGTTTTCTCCCGACATGAGTTATCGCGTAGGCCCGTATTTCGGTTGGCGATGGATATGTCTGGGCTATACGATCGACCTTCGGCACGTGAGTCTGTCATCCGACCATTCCACCAAGAAAGAGTTTGACATGAGTTTTTACAGCAACCAGATCGGACTCGACCTGTTCTACCGGCGGAGCGGAAACGACTATAAGGTGAAACGGATGACGGTCGGCGACGGCGAAGAAGTGGAGGCGATGAACCGTGTCGGCTTTGACGGCATACAGGTAGGCATTACGGGTTTCAACCTGTATTATATCTTCAATCATAAGAAATTCTCTTATCCCGCGGCCTACAGTCAGAGCACCATACAGCGAAGAAGTGCCGGAAGTCCGCTCGTCGGCATCGGTTACACACATCATTCCCTCAAGTTGGACGCCCCCAAACTGGCCCGTCTGGTGCATGAGAAGACGCTCGGCGAAGTGGCGCTTGACAGTTCGTTCTACTTCGACAAAATCAAGTACTCCGACATTTCCGTCAGTGGAGGATATGCCTACAACTGGGTGTTCGCGCGCAACTGGCTTTTCGACGCGTCGCTTTCGCTGGCACTGGCCTACAAACATTCGCGCAGCGAGTCATCCCACTTTTTCCAGAATTTCTCGTTTCATAATTTCAACTTTGACGGTGTGGGCCGTTTTGCCCTGGTCTGGAACAATTCCAAGTGGTATGCGGGCACGAGTGCCATCTTCCATACCTACAATTACAATAAATCAAGATTCTATATCAGTGACGTTTTCGGTTCACTGAATTTCTATGTCGGATTTAATTTTGGAAAAAGATGAGACTTCTATTGTTGTTTTTCCCGTATATGATTCCCGTGGTGTTGTGGCTCGGCACGCTTGACGGACAGGCGGAAACGCCGGATGAGACGGTTCCGGAGGCCTTGGCCGATACACTCAGGGTGGGAGAAAACCTGCCCGGTCTGGAGGACACGGACTATTCTCCGGCCGACAGTGCCGAGGCAGTGCGGCTGCTAGAGGCGGCAAAAGGCGTGGATTTCACGCAGGAGAACCGTGTCCTGTACTTTGCCCGGCAATGGATAGGACGCCCTTACGTGGGCGGAACGCTCGACCGGGGCAGGGAAGAAAGGCTCGTCGTCAACTTCCGTGAACTGGACTGTACGACGTTTGTCGAACAGGTCATCGCCCTGGCCGTTTGTTCTGAAAGAGGAAAGACGTCTTTTGCCGACTTCTGCGCGTGTCTTAGACATGTGCGCTACATAGGCGGCGAGGTGGCCTACGTCAAGCGTCAGCATTATTTTACCGAATGGATTAATGATAATGTCAGTGAGGGCATCGTCGAGGAAATCCATTCGCCCAATCCGCCCTTTACGGCCGTGCAGACCGTTCAGGCCGACTACATGACCTCTCATGTGTCCTCCTACAAGATGCTTTCGGCCCATCCCGAATGGCTTTCGGGTATCCGCGCCATGGAAAAGCGCATCAGCGGTACGCGGTGGCGGTATATTCCGAAGTCGGAAATTCGCAATACGACCTTGCTTCGCCAAACTGTTCATAACGGCGATATCCTGGTGATGCTCACGTCCAGGAAAGGATTGGACACCTCGCACATCGGATTCGCCTGTTGGCAGCGCGACGGTCTGCATCTGCTCAACGCCAGCAGCATATATAAAAAGGTGGTGCTCGATGCCAACACCTTTGCCGCCTACCAGAAAAAACAAACCACCCAGACTGGCATCCGGGTGGTTCGACTTACGCCTGAAAAGGCCGTGTTTCAATAACTTCTTGCGATAATCACGCGGCATTTGGCCGGTTTGCCCGACACCATGTCCGTACCGGGCGTCTGTTCGTAGGCAAACGGCACGCAACGGATGGTGGCCTGCGTTTCCTCTTTGATTCTGGCCTCAGTCTCTTCCGTACCGTCCCAGTGGCAGAGGAAGAAGCCTCCGTCCTTGATTTTCTCCTTGAACTCTTCGTAGTCGTCACATTCGTAGACGTGTTCGTCGCGGAAACGACGGGCTTTCTCAAAGATATTCTTCTGGATGTCCTCCAGGAGTTGCTCCACGTATTCCACGATTCCCTCCAGCGGACGGGTCTCTTTCTCCAGTGTGTCGCGCCGCATCACCTCGATGGTACCGTTCTCCAGGTCGCGTCCGCCCATCACCAGGCGCACGGGAACGCCTTTAAGTTCGTAGTCGGCAAACTTGAATCCGGGGCGCTTGTTGTCGGCGTCGTCGTATTTCACGCTGATGCCGGCGGCTTTCAGAGCCTGAATGACCGGTTGAATCTTCTCCGAGAGGGCGGCCAACTGGTCGCCTTTGGTGATCGGGATGATGACCACCTGAATCGGAGCGAGCCGGGGAGGCAACACCAGACCGTTATCGTCGCTGTGGGTCATGACCAAAGCGCCAATCAAGCGCGTGCTGACACCCCATGACGTGGCCCAAACGTATTCGGGTTTGTTCTCCTTGTTGAGGTAGGTTACGTCGAACGCCTTGGCGAAATTCTGTCCCAGGAAGTGGGAAGTACCGCTTTGCAGGGCCTTGCCGTCCTGCATCATGGCCTCGATGGTGTAGGTGTCGAGCGCGCCGGCGAAGCGCTCGGTCTCGCTCTTCATGCCCTGTACCACGGGAATGGCGGCCCACTGCTCGGCAAAGTCGGCATAGACCTTCAGCATCCTCTTGGCTTCCTCCTCGGCTTCTTCGCGGGTGGCGTGTGCCGTGTGGCCTTCCTGCCAGAGAAACTCACTCGTGCGCAGGAAGGGACGCGTGCGCATTTCCCAGCGCATCACGTTGCACCACTGGTTGCACATCAGCGGCAGGTCGCGCCAAGAGTGTATCCAATTCTTGTAAGTGTTCCAGATGATTGTCTCGGAAGTGGGACGGATGATGAGCTCTTCTTCCAGACGGGCGGCCGGATCCACCTCCACACCGCTCTTGTCGGCCTTGGCGCGCAGGCGGTAATGGGTGACGACGGCGCATTCCTTGGCGAAACCTTCCACGTGTTCGGCCTCGCGCGAGAGGAAAGATTTGGGAATCAACAGGGGAAAATATGCGTTGACGGCACCCGTTTCCTTGAACATGGTGTCGAGCTGGTACTGCATTTTCTCCCAGATGGCGTATCCGTAGGGCTTAATCACCATACATCCGCGCACCGCCGACTGCTCGGCCAAGTCGGCCTTGACGACCAAATCGTTGTACCACTGACTGTAATTGTCAGCGCGTTTTGTCAATTCTTTTAATTCTTTTGCCATGGTCTTTCTTCAAAATTTGTTGCAAAATTAATAAAATTTACCGATATAGGTAGGGAATATGCAGGAAAAAATATTATCTTTGCAACAGTTGTATGTAAATTACATTCCAATATTCATTTTAAAACAAACGGATTATGAAGAATTTGAAATTAACGGCCATCGGTCTCAGTCTGCTGATGGTATTCAGTTGCAGCACCAAGCAGGGCACAGGTTCTCTCATCGGTGCAGGTGGCGGAGCCGTCGTAGGCGGTATCCTCGGTAATATCATCGGCAAGGACAGCAAGGCTACGGCCATCGGTGCTGCCATCGGCGGTGCCGTAGGTGCAGGCGCCGGTACGCTTATCGGCCGTCACATGGACAAGGTGGCCGCCCAGGCCGCCCAGATTGAGAACGCCAAAGTGGAGCAGGTGACCGACGCCAACGGTCTGAGCGCCGTGAAAGTGACTTTCGACAGCGGTATTCTCTTTGAGACCAACAAGGCCGACTTGAACTCCGCGTCCAAGACTTCTCTGGCCAAATTCTCTGAAGTGCTCAAGAACAACAGCGACTGTCTCGTAGACATCTACGGCCATACCGATTCCACGGGCAACGACGGCATCAACATTCCGCTGTCCAACAACCGGGCCGCCAGTGTTTCCAACTACCTGAAGAGTTGCGGCGTGAGTGCGTCCCAGATTCAGAACATCACCGGCAAGGGCAGTTCTGACCCCGTGGCCAGCAACGATACGGCCGACGGACGCCAGCAAAACCGCCGTGTGGAGGTGTATCTCTACGCTTCCCAGGCCATGGTTGACGCTGCCAATGCAGGTACGCTTTCCTATTAATATATAATATAAGGTGGAAAATCATTCTCTCCTTTGAGGGAAAATCACACAGACGGGGTGGCGAAGGCCCGATGCTTCGGGTGTCAATGGCCTCCCCGTCTTTATCTTGTCTCAACATAAGCATTCTCTGTTCACAGATGTTGCGCTTTCTTCTGAATGTCATCCGCTGGGTCGTGGGCCTGTTTCTGGCCACCACCATTCTGGCCGTGGTCTTCTTCCGCTTCGTCCCTGTCTGGTTTACACCGCTGATGGTGACGCGTACCTGGCACCAATGGCGGGCCGGAGAGGAAGTGGTGTGGCATCATCATTGGGTGCCCATTGAGGAAATCTCGCCGCATCTGCCCGTCGCTGTCATGGCGAGCGAAGACCAGCGCTTCCTGTTGCATCACGGATTCGACTTTGACGCCATTCAGAAAGCGGCCAAGCGCAACAGGGAAGGCAAGAAGAAATTCGGTGCCAGCACGATTACCCAACAGACGGTGAAGAATGTCTTTCTCTGGCAAGGACGCTCCTGGCTCAGGAAAGGACTGGAGGCTTACTTTACGGCCCTGGTGGAAATGCTTTGGGGCAAGCACCGCATCATGGAGGTATACCTCAACAGTATCGAGATGGGGCGGGGCATTTACGGCGCGGAAGCCGTAGCGCGCGACCATTTCGGAAAGCATGCCCAAGACCTCTCTCGCGCCGAATGTGCCCGCATCGCGGCCACATTGCCCAATCCCATCATCATGGACAGCGGTAATCCGTCGGCGTATGTCAAGAAGCGGCAGCACCGGATAGAACGGGAAATGAAATTCATTCCTTCCTTCCCCAAGGAAGGCAACCGCGTGAATCCCAATACGGTATCGGGCGGTATATACAAGAAATGACCATGTCGTTACTCGAACAACTCAACGAAAGTCAGCGCGCCGCGGTGGAATACTGCGACGGTCCGTCGCTGGTCATTGCCGGAGCAGGTTCCGGCAAGACGCGCGTACTGACTTATAAAATCGCATATCTCCTCCAGCAGGGGATGGCGCCGTGGAACATTCTGGCGCTGACGTTTACCAACAAGGCGGCCAATGAGATGAAAACCCGCATCGGACAGTTGGTCGGCGGACATCTGGCGTCGCGCCTTTACATGGGTACGTTCCACAGTATCTTTGCCCGCATCCTGCGCGTCGAGGCCGCGCGACTCGGTTATACCGCCCAATACACCATCTACGATGAGAGCGATTCCCGTTCACTCATCAAACAGGTCATCAAGGAATTGCAACTCGACGACAAGGTCTACAAGCCCGCTTCCGTCCACGCCCGTATCTCCATGGCCAAGAATCACCTGATTACGGCGGCGGCCTACAGCGGGAAAAAGGACTTGATGGAGCGCGACCGCCAGTCGAAGATGCCTTCGCTTCATCAGATATTCGTACGTTACGACCAACGGCTCCGACATGCCAACGCCATGGATTTCGACGATTTGCTGGTCAATACCCACCGCCTTTTCGAGGATGATGACGTGCGCCGGCAGTATGCCGATCGCTTCCGGTATGTCCTGGTGGACGAGTATCAGGACACCAACCTGGTGCAACAGGCCATTGTCTTCCAACTCACGAAAGACCATCAGCACCTATGTGTCGTGGGCGATGACGCGCAAAGTATCTACGGATTCCGCGGCGCCAACATCGACAATATGCTGGATTTCAGTAAATTCTTCCCTTCGGTCAGGTTGTTCAAACTGGAACGCAATTACCGTTCCACTCAAATGATAGTCGGTGCGGCCGGCAGTCTGATACGGCACAACCGCCGTCAGATTCCCAAGGAGGTGTACAGCGAGAAGACCGAAGGCGAGCCCCTGGCGCTTCGCGAGGCGGCGAGCGACAAGGAAGAGGCGCTCATTGTCTGTCGCGAAATCCAACGGCTCCGCGGGAAGGAGAATCTCCGTTGGCAGGATTTTGCCGTATTGTACCGCACCAACGCCCAAAGCCGCAGTTTTGAGGAAGAGATGCGGAAGAACGCCATACCGTACCGCATCTTCGGCGGCATGAGTTTCTACCAGCGGAAAGAGATAAAGGACATCATTGCTTATTTCCGTCTGGTATTCAATCCCGACGACGAGGAGGCTTTCCGGCGTATCATCAATTATCCCGCAAGGGGTATCGGCGACACGACCGTAGGCAAAATCGCCGAGGCATCCCGGGAGCAGGGCGTGAGTTTCTATGCCGTCGCTGAGTCGCCCGCACAGTACGGTCTTGCGCTCAACGCCTCACTCCTGAGGAAATTGGACGCTTTCTGTACGATGATCCGTTCATTCCGTGCCCGCGTCCTGACCGATGACGTGTATCTTTTAGGGCGTGATATTATACAGCAGAGCGGTATCCGCGACGACCTCTATGCCACGCGCGACGTCGATGCGATATCCCGACAGGAAAATCTGGAGGAATTCCTGGGAGCGATGCAAGACTTTACCGAGGCCCGCAGGGAAGAGGGCAGGGAGGAAAACGTGTTCCTTCCCGACTTCCTGCAGGAGGTGTCGCTCTTGTCCGACTTGGACAGTGACGACGGAGACGAGAATGAACGGGTGTCGCTCATGACCGTCCACAGTGCCAAAGGACTTGAATTCCCGGTGGTGTTTGTCGTGGGTCTTGAGGAGAATCTCTTCCCGAGTGCGCTCAGTATGAACTCGCAAAGGGAATTGGAAGAGGAGCGCCGCCTGTTGTATGTGGCCATTACGCGAGCCGAACGCCTCTGTTACTTGACCTATGCCAAGTGCCGTTGGCGCTACGGCAAGATGGAATTCGGAACGCCCAGCCGGTTCCTGAGTGACATCGACGGCGACTTTATCGGCCGTTCCTTCTCCAATGACCTGCCGTTTGCCGCTCCCCGCCGTTCTTCCGACACAAGACGTGACAGTTGGGCGCGCCACGTGGAGCGCCCCGTATCACTGCGGGTGGAACGTCCGAAGACTGTACCCCAGCGCCCTTCCGGTCAGCGCAGACTCCGTCCGCTCAGTGCCTTGACCGGAGAGACACCCTCATCTGTCTCATCTTCTACCGCCGTCATGCCGGTATTGCGCGAAGGCGACCGCATCGAGCACCAGCGTTTCGGTCTGGGCGAGGTGATCCGTATCGAGGGCACCGGCGAAAACACCAAGGCCACCGTCCGCTTCCAGTATGCCGGCGAAAAACAACTGTTGCTCAAATTCGCCAAGTTTACTAAGGTGTAATAAAAGCGTGGAGCGCCGTTGCTTCCTCATTCTATATGAAATGACGTTCTCATTCTATATGAAATGACACTCTCATTCTATATGAAATGACTTTTTGTTTCATATGAAAAAGAGGAGTTCTTCAAACCGTTCATTAAATTTACACTTGCCGGTTGGAACTCGCCAATATGAAACGGACGGATAAATGGAAATCAAAGAACGGTTATTCCATTCCCTGTACCGACTGTTCTGTTGAATCAAGATTCTTGCTCAGCGGACAGTCTTTATGGTGGTCGTTGATCACGCCGATGCCTTGCAGGTAACTGTAGATGATGACGGTGCCGACATATTTGAACCCGCGCCGTTTCATATCTTTCGCGACGGTATCTGACAACGGACTTCTGGTCAGTACCACGCCGTCGGCATTCTCCGGGTAACGGACGGCCTTGCCCCGGGTAAACGACCAGACGTAATTGTCGAACGAACCAAACTCTCGGATAACTTCCAGTATCCGTCGGGCATTGTTGACGATGCCCGCCACTTTCCTGCGGGAGTGAATCATCCCTTCCGTTGCCGCGGCCTTGTCGATGTCTTCCTCCGAGAACGCGGCCACCCGTCGGAAATCATATTCCGCAAAGACAGTGCGGAATATCTCCTGTTTCCGCATCATCAGTCCCCAACTGAGACCGCACGACATACATTCCATCAACAGGTATTCAAACAGTTTCCTGTCGTCATGTACGGGCCGGCCCCATTCTTTGTCGTGATACTCGCTCCATAGCGCGTCTTGTCCTTCAAACCATTCACACCAGTTGGCCATCGTTTTTTCTGTTTTATTTCCTTGAGACGGTTTCTTGTAACGGTCATTTTATTTACAAGCAAAAGTAATAAAAACACTTGTCTCAGCCAAATGAATCAGTTGAAAGTGATTCTTATTCCTGCAATATTTTCGATTCTTTTCTACTTGAATCGGCTCAAAATATGTCTCAAATCATCATTTTCCGGTTCAAAATGAGCCGATAATCGCAAAAATATCACTATATTTGACCCGATACGGCAACAAGTTTTAGGTCGTGTACCAACCCTTCCACGAACAGAGGGTGTGCCAGTTATGACACACCCTCTATTATCATAAGAGCGAAACCGCTTATTCGTTTACGCAACATTTTATCACTTCCAGTACTTCCGCGCGCGTCTGTTCGTTGGTCCCGTGGGCGGCATAGCGTATCTTGCCCGTCTTGTCTATCACCATCGTGAGCGGATAACCTTTGTCGCCAATCCAACCGGTGAACAACCGGTCGCTGTGGAGTTGGTTCCAGTTGAAGGAATACTTGTCGGCGAGTTGTGCGGTCAGCGTTTTGTCGTGGAACGTGGCGGCAAGAAATACGACGGCAGGGTAGTCGGTCTTCCATTGCGACAGGATCGGCATTTCCTTGATGCATGGGCCGCATCCCGAATACCACACGTTGAGAACGGTCACCTTGCCGACAAGGTCGGCAAGCGACCATTCCTTGCCGTTGACGTCGCTGCAATGAAACTCCGGGAAAGTGTCCCCGACGACAGGTTCTGCCGTTTTTCCATGCGTCAGGCGGTCGCGCGTCTCGACCAGTTCAATCAACCGTTTTATCTCGTCCACGTTGTCAATCTTCTCCTCAGGCACGGCCCGTCGTTTGATTTCGTCGGTCAGTTTCGTGGAGTCCGCGAGTTGCAGGCGCATCACCCTGCCATATCGGGTGTTGACGACGGAAAGGGTAGTGCCTTCGCCAAACAGTTCGGTGGGTATGGAATCAAAAAATAATCCGCCGGCATAGGCTTTGGGCGCCGTTTTGTCTTGTGCCGTTGCTGTGAGAGATACGGCGAGGGCAAGACATGCCGTTAGAATCCGTTTGTTCATGATGTCTGTTGTTTTGCTGCTGCAAAGGTACTTCATATTTTCAAGCCGGACAAGAAATGTGCGGTAAAATAAGGCTGGATATAATAAGTAAACGGTGAAATGGCCGTGATAAGAATGAAATCGGGTCTCATCGTTGCTTATATCATGATTTATTCTTATATTTGCAGCGTAACGAAATTACGCCTTAGTATATCTTATCAACCTGACATGATGAAAAGAAATTTATTCGTTTTGTTTTCCCTTCTGACCGCCACGGTCCTGTTTGCCGGTCAGCGACAGTCGGCCGGGAAAATCGCAAATGCCGATAAGATACAGGACAGTATCCGTCTGTTTCCGGAAAATGGCGCCCGGAATGTGAACGTGGATACACATTTGTCGTTGACATTCCCGTCTGTTCCGACACTGGGCCGTACAGGCATGATCAGGATATTCGACGCCGTTACAGGTGAGTGCGTCGACAGTCTGGACATGAGCGTTCCTGCCGGACCTGTGGAGAGTCGGCAGTATTCTCCGGAATGCACCTACACCAAGATACCTTACAACTATAACCGGACGGTGATGGCCACCAACCGCACTGCCGTTCCCGGTACGCCGTCGGGCACGAACAATCCCACATACGACGAGGGGCTCTATCAACTGAATGTCATCGGCGGATTTACGGATGCCTTTCATTTTCATCCCGTCATCATCCGTGACAACAAAGCCACGGTGTATCCCCACAACAATATGCTCGACTATGGGCGTAAATACTATGTCAGGATAGACAGTGGCGCCATAGTGTTTCCGGATTTTAATGGCATAGAGAGATGGGAAATTGAAACCAGAAAACAAGCGCCGGCGCATGATACGATTATCGTCGACGCGGCAGGAACAGGAGATTTTAGTACCCTTCAGGGAGCGCTCGATTTTGTGCCCGACTTCAGCGCCAAACCATATTTTATCCTGGTCAAGGCCGGCGATTATGAGGAAATCGTCTATACTCGCAACAAAGCGAATCTTACGATAACGGGGGAGGGCATGGACCGTACCCGCATTCATTACGCACAGAACGAGGTGTTCAATCCTCATCCGCTTACGGTCAAGACCAATGAATGGCCTGGTACATTTCCGTCCCGTCGCGCTGCGGTGATGTTTGACAATTGTCACGACATCACCATTCAGAATCTCACTTGCGCCACCGACCTTCGCGGTCAGGCCGAGGGCCTGTTGCTCAACGGTGAGCGCATTGCCCTGTATGGCGTGCGCGTCATTGGCGACGGCGACGCCATTCAGGCCAACGGTACGATTTACATGCAGGATTGCGAAGTGAGAGGCGGTGGCGACACGTTCCTCGGCCGTGGCAGTGTGTTCGCATACCGTTGCCGGTTGATCAACCATGGCGGCCCGTTCTCGTGGGTGAGAAACACCAAGGGCAACCACGGCGACGTGTTTGTGGAATGCTCGTTCGATACCGACAATGGCAGCATGGCCGACTTCGGGCGCACCAATACCAACAAGGGCATCGGATATCCTGACGCTGAATTTGTGGTCATAGACTGTCTGTTGGGCAACATTTGCCCCGAAGGTTGGAGCAGTATAGGCTATCCGTCGGCCACGATGCTTGAATACAACAGTCGTCTGCTGGCCAATCCTTCGAAAAAGGCAGACGTGAGCAAACGGCACAAGTGGAGCCGGCAACTTTCCAGGAAACGTGATGCCCGCCTGATTGAGAATTACCGCAATCCGGCTTATGTGTTGAAGGGATGGGACCCAAGGAGAACGCTCTGAAATTAGATGACGGAAATTCCGTTGTATGTAATTTGCATGAAAAATACGGACTATTGTAAGCTTCTAATAGGTCTTTAGAATGGCGCTATTGATTGAATTGTCGATATTCGCGTCAGAACACTCATGTTTCTTCCCGTAACCGAAACTCCAGGTCGCTTTCAGGTTTACGTTGCGTCCGTCGGGTTCGCTATAGTTGTGAATGTCACGCTTCATGCAGCCATAGTCCATAGTGACGTGGTTGTCGCCGTAACGGTTGAAAGGATTGCGCACAAGCGCCTCCAAAGCCCAGTTGCCGTGATTCCAACTGGCCTGAAACTCATAGACTGGCTGACGATGGATGAGATAGGGCTCCCGGATGTCAAGTACGGTGTATGGCGTGCGGTAGCCGAACCTCAGCATCCAGTCGCCCGTAAGCCATGTGGCGGACGCCTCCATACGGAAGATATTCTTTGACTCGTCATACACATCACCGCGAAGCATATTGTATTCTTCGATGGCCGTCAGCGAGAGGCGCAGCTTGTCGGAGAATGCCCTGTAGGTATAGGTGGAAGAGAACATGTTGCCAATGAATTTGCCATCGTTGATGCGCATATCGTAGAGAGTATTGTTGTCGGTAGTATACTGATGCAGAATATTGTCGAAATACATGCTGCTCTGGTATGACACAGACAGTCGCGACTTACCAAACTGCCCACTGTAAGTGAGTGTATTGCTAAGTACCTTCATCGGACTGATGTCGGGATTGCCCTTCACGGCCTCGAAGAAAGAGCGACGCAACAGCATCGAGTTCTTTATCGACGGGTCGAACAGTGTATGCGTGAACAGTCCGCTGAGCGAGAGCGCATGCTTCTGGCTCAAGGCATAGTTGGCACCATAGAAAGCCACGGGACTGCAATAGTTGTAGTGCGTATCGTTCAACGAGACAGCGGAATTGGAAACACCTGCCGAGGCATAATAGTAGAGATCCTTCCATGTCTGACTGACCTGCAAAAGCCCTGTCGTCACATCGGTGGTCAGCCACTGATGTCCGTCGGCACTCCCCGCGTATGCATCCTTGTAATGGTTGTGATCGTGGTTGAGCGATGCCGCCAGCGTGACGTTGCCCTTCAGCGTCTTATAGTAACTGGCGCCGCCTTGGAGAATTTGATTGTCCTCGGTCACATCGGAAACTAAGTCTGTCTGTGCAGTCTCGCTGTAAAGACTGTGATATTTGTTATGGCCGAACGATGCCTGAGCCGTAAAGTCCAACGTCTGGCTCTTGGGCAGCCAAAGGGTATAGTTGGCATAGACGGTCGGTTGGAGGTTGCGGCTGTCTGTAGCGGTCTTTCTCTGTGTGGAACCATTATAGAATCCTGTATATATCATCCGATCCCAGGATTCTGACGATGGTTGTGCCTGCCGATACAGGGCGACATACGTGTTAAGCCGATGTTTTTTGCCCGTGGAAGCCAGTTTCAGTCGAATGGCCTGATTGTTGCTTTTGCGAAGCGATGACTCGCTCGTGATATCGCGGCTCAACCGACTGTTATCAGCAAACAGGAAGTCCTCTTTCCCTTCGGTATAACTGTGGTCACGGCTCCAGTCGCCCGATGCCGTCAGCGACAGGGTCAGACCCTTCTTTGTGAAATCGGCAAAGGCCAGATATTCGCCCTGCTTATATGCAAATCCTTGACTTCCTGAAAGGAGAACGTTGCCGCCATACGCCATCTTGACGGTGATGAAGTTGACAAGCCCTGCCTTTCCCGCATACTTGCCGCTTGGCGTGCGGATATACTCAATGCTGCGGATGTTCCTGGCCCTGAGAGTAGCCAAGTCCTCAGGCAGTGCCTCTACACCGTTGATGCAAATGGCCACCTCGCCACCGTTATGTGTCGTGATGCTTTTTGCCTGTGTCGACACCTCCAGCTCTGCCGTCTGCATCACGCTCAACAGGTCGTATGCGTTCACTGCGTGTTTCTTCTCCAGTGCCTTTGGTAACAACACCGTCTTCTCTGCCGTCTCTATCTGTCCGTCGGCATTCACCACTACCTCCGGCAGTATCTCCGTGCGGATGCTGTCTGTTTGCGCTGACATCGCTATGGTAACGGCAAACATGAAGAATGTAAATGAAAGTTTTTTCATATCCTATATGTCTTTAGTGTCCCTTGCGCTGGTCCTTCGTAAGTCGCTACGTCGTGACTGCCCAACTTCATGTAGATGCTTTCTTGGGGCGAAAGCCCTGTAAGCATGTTGTAATACTGGTTAGAACCGCTGGGATGACTAGCGTTATACGCTTCCATCAGTTTGCCGCATCCCGCGCAACTACCTGCCACTGCTAAGGCCATGGCACTGAATATAAAAATGTTTCTTATTTTCATATCATAATAATTTCGGTTGCAAAGATACGCCTTTAGATAGAAAACGGAGGATTATAATCAAAAAAATGGCACTTGAATCTTAATGCAGTGATTGCCTTTTCGTGTCAATCAAATAGATGAATTTTTTTCATCCTATACGCTCTGGGTGAAACACCGAGATGCGATTTCACGAATTTCCCAAAGAATGCCAGTGATGGGAAACCCATGCGCATGGCTATTTCTTTGATGGTGAGGTCTGAATAGCGGAGCTGACGTTCAATGGCTCTCACAGTGTATTGATTAATGTGATAGATTGGCGGATGTCCGCTTTCCATACTGATGACGTGAGAAAGGTACTTAGGTGTTATGTTCATCGTCTTTGCCACCTGTGCCACACTGCGGATTGTGCCTTCACCCTGAGCTAGCGTTTCGAAGAATTGGCGTGTGAGCAGAGTGCTTTGCGATACGTTTTCATTCGATGTGTCTTGTATTATGGAATTTTTTTGTCCGTAAGTCATGTTTATGAGTTCAAAGACGAATGTTTGAAAGAGCAAATGAATGACCTCTTTGCGAAATCGGGAGTCTGGATTTTCCACATGATGCATCAATAAAACACAGTATTGCTCAATGCGTTTGCGTTCGGTCTCGTTGGGAGTGAACACTGGTTCATGCATAATGAAACTGGATGCCGACCAAGCTTGTTTCACCAGAGCCGGCACCTCTTCTATCAGATGCCATGAGAAACCCATGATACAAAGACGCAGGTCGGTCGAGACCATCAGGTTGTTGATGGGGATGAAGTCGGGACAGAGAACGCATTGGCCAGGTGATAGATTTATTTGATGCTCGTCCAAATAGAAAGTTGCTCGTCCTTGCCTGCAAAAAATGAGAAGTTCCATGTCGAGCATGGCATTTATTAGTTGCTCTGGTATCCTGTTTGTTTCTTTGATTACAAATAGGTCATTGTCCCAGTAGTCCAATTCATTTCTGTAAAGGTCTGTAATTCGCTTTTCCATTTTGTTGTGTATTTTGACTCCAAAGTTATAAGTTTTTCTCTGTAAAAATATTCTAAAGGTGCTTTTTTATACTATTTTTTTTCGTCAAACGAAAAATTATATATTTTTAAACGAAAAATGGAATACTGTGAATCTCTCAAATCGAACTAATTTTGCATTAAAATTAATCGATTTATGGAAAAGAAAACNGTATTTTCACACAACGATGGACGTCAGTTTGAATTGGACTTTGCCAAATTCATTGCCATCNTTTTTATGATTCTTGTACACTGCTACGACTATTCTTCTCTCTATTTGTCATCGTNGGAAACGTCAANGGTGGGGACGGCATCGACTTTAGGAACATTCATCGAATTCCTTGGTGCCCAGCCCGCTGCACCGGTTTTTATGTTTTGCATGGGCATTGGGCTCGTTTATACGCGTCACAACTCGCCCTACGAGTTTGCACATCGAGGCTTGAAACTCCTCATCACTGGCTATTTGCTCAATCTCTATCGAACAGCGTTTGTTGTTGCTGGTGGTTTGTCGGGTGCGCTTGGCGAACAGCCATTGATGCCGCTGATGTCGGCATTCGCTCTGTGTGTTGACATTTTGCCATTTGCAGGTCTTGCGTTTCTTTTTTTCGCTTTGATGAAACATCTGAAAGTGTCATCTGCTATTGCTACGCTCATTGTGTTCCTTTTGCTCGTAGTTGCCAACATATTGCCTGATGTAGGCAATGGTGATGAGTGGTATTGCTACATTGCCGGACTCTTATGGTATCAGAACGACTTCACTTCGTTTCCTCTCTTTCAGTGGCTTCCTTTCCCAATGGCAGGAGTTCTCTTTGGCAAACTTCTGAAAACAACAGCCGACAAACGCCGGTTCTATCTCCTCACTTTTGTTATCGGTGCCGTCGTCTTTGCTCTTTCCACTTTATTGGCATGCAATCGTGGTGTTGATCTTCGCACATTCTTTACCATTGGATATTTCGATATGAACATCCTCAGCGCAACATGGTCGCTCGCCATCGTTTTGGTCCTGCTCTCTGCTTACTACTTCTTGGTTGCTCATCTTCATGAAGGACGCCTTCATCGGTTAGCCACTTTTTGTAGTCGAAATATCAACAAAATCTATCTGTGGCAATGGATTCTTATCACTCCTATAGCTGTTCTTGCGTTTGTATTCCTTCCTATCGATGAGTATTGGAAATTATTTGTAGAGGTCTTATTTGTCTTTGTGGCATGTGTGCTCATTGTTAGGGCACGTAATAAGAAATCATCAATTCAGTTTAGCAAAAAATAAATAAAAGCGCTGTCCGCAAACAGCAAAATAATGACAAAAGTGCTGTTTGCATTATGCTTGAGACAACAAGATGCAGTATTATTCTATGAAAAAAAAGAGACAAAGGACAACACTCTCCCTTGCCTCTTTTTCCATTAATGATGTAGTTTATTTATACGACAGTTCGTAGATGCCAAGGTAGTCATCGTCTGAGAGTGGGAGAGGGTTAGCGGTGATATCGCTTTTGCAAAGGTACAACTTCTGAAAAATAAATGACCCATTTTACACAGAAGCATGTCTTTCGACTTTGGCAAATTTTGCTATTCGTATTTTACCATATTTGCCAATTGCACTTCTATCTTGAACTGAAGATAAGCAAAGAGACAGAATACCGTGATAAGTATTCTGCCTCTTAACAATGCTTATTCCTTAGACCTTATTTTATTTTACACCTTTAAGAG
>Ga0065708_1039902_pt1 | contig 27716 bp, 18 predicted proteins | sample Hoacrofraction12_2_FD_59095 | JGI IMG/M metagenome (GOLD analysis project Ga0065708, IMG submission 59095) | Hoatzin crop microbial communities from Cojedes, Venezuela, sample from fiber fraction 12 v1 | ecosystem: Host-associated > Birds > Digestive system > Esophagus > Crop | place: Venezuela... | reverse complement strand
TGAGTGCAGTGGCACTCTCGACCTTCACATCATGTGATGATGAACAGCAGTTCACTAACGAGAACACCGATGCCCGCAAGATTGAGGTGTCTGTCATCTCAGACGCGATGGCCAAGGTGCGTGACTATGTGCCCTTGTATGCAGTGATGGCTCACCGCGGCTCCATCTTCTGGACACCCGAGGAGACCGAGGCATCGTGGCGTTGGGCCCGCGAGATGGGTGCCGACTATCTGGAGAGCGACATGCAGGCCACCAAGGACGGCATCGTGCTCGCCAACCACGACGAGAACCTGAAGCGCACGACCAACATCCAGAGCATGTTCAGCGACTATGTGCCCACCACGCGCAAGGACTTCTACCGCAGCTTTGTTGACGAGGCTGGTAACCAGATTTTCTCGGAAGAGGATATCGAGGCTCAATATCAGCGCGATGTGAACGACTTCCGTACCTATTACACGATGTCGTACTACTATGCCGAGCTGTTGATGCTTGACGCTGGCCGCTGGTTCAACGAGGATTCGCCCGAGGAGGCCCGCAGCAGCTACGTTGCCAACAACAACGGTAGCGTCAGCACGTGGGTTGACGGCAAGGGCCGCACCCAGTATGAGGTGAACTACAGCGATGGTCTGTATGTATCGGCCTTGCAGGACCAGATTGCCTTTGCCGAGGGCAAGATGCTCAAGCGTGACGAGAATGGTCGCCGCGTGCTGCCCTACAAGATTAAGGACAAGTACAAAGGCATGACCCTTGAGCAGATTTACAATAGCGAAAAAGTGACCGCCAAGTGCGACGACCCCAGCGTGGCCTACAGCTATGCTGCCAAGTACATGGACTTTGTGGAGTATGACTTCGACAACGCCTATGTTGATGACCCTCAGGACACTGGCAACCGTCCCGGCATCTACATCGAGTTCAAGGAGAGCTGGCTGAACCCCAAGGATATGGAGGTTCGCGTGTACAACGTGCTGGCCGAGTGTGGCTGGAACATTATGACCAAGGGTGCCAGCGAGACCGCCTTCTACAAGAGCGGCAAGGTCAACGTGGGCAACACCAATGGCAAGGTCGTGCTGCAAACCTTCTCGTTTGATGCACTGCGTCGCGCCTACGAGGTGTTCAAGGGTCAAGTGCCCATGTGCTTCCTGTTGTGGATTAGCGAGCCGGCCTATGCTACCGACATCGCTTATGACACGCCCACTGGCTATGCCGACTTCATCCGCTACGGACAGGAGTATGGTGCCCACATCATGGGTCCGGCCATTTCGGGTGCTCCCAACAACTATCCTGAGATGAACCAGCCGTGGCAGGCCTATATGATTAAAAAGAGCGGCATGCTCAACCACCCGTACTCGTTTGACAGCTATGCTCAGATGGCTAAGTACATGGGTTACTACACCGACTACTATGATCAAGGCAACACCACGATGTTTGACGACCTGCTCAACGTGACCCTGCCCGCCACCAGCTACACCAACTTCAGTGGCACCAAGACCGTTCCCGTCTATCTGGATGGTCTGTTCACCAACCGCAGCGAAATCACGCTGGCCTACCTGATTGAGAACGGTTTCCGTTGCAACGCCAACATTCCCAACCCGTTCCACGCTGGACAGGTGTATGACAACTCGCAGGCACCGAGCACCGTTCCCGATGCCAAGGGCACGCTGGAGCGTCTGGGTTACACCCTGTAAAAACAATCGTGAGAGGCAAGTTGAATTATTAACGACTGAATAACATTAAGACAATAATCAATATGAAAAAATATATTTTGATGCCATTTTTGGCTGTGTTTGCCTTGACAGCGGCCGCTCAGGACTTTGACACCGACCCGACGCTGCAACTGGAGAATGCCGAGAAGGAAGTGAAGTTCACCGTGGGAGCGCGCATGATGGCCGACGCTGCCTACTATCACACCGACTTCACGCCGCTGCAGAGCGGAGCCTCGATTACCGATGCCCGCATCCGCACGTCGATGAGCTACAAGGATTGGTACTTCTATGCCGACTTTGGCTTTGGTGGTGGCAAGTTCTCGCAGAAGAACATCTTCATGCAGTACAGCATCCACGACAACAACGACAACCTGCACGCCATCAAGGCGGGTTACTACAACGACCCCGCCGGCTCGATGGCCCGCAACACGTCGCTGGGCAGCTACCACTTCATCAGCCGTCCTGGCTCGAGCAATGCGCTGGGCGAGGGTCGCGAGCTGGGTGTGAGCTACAAGTTCAACAACCGTCGTTTCATGGCCTATCAGGGTGTGTTCACCGAGAACCAGTACAACAAGATTGAATCGGGCTTCAATGGCTTGACCGTTGCTGGCCGCTACATCTTCCGCCCCATCGCCGACGACCATCAGACCCTGCACATCGGTGCCAACGTGCGCTTTGCCCACATCGGTGGCGGTGTTGAATACAACAACGTGCTCAAGAAGACGCTGTATCTGGGCCAGAGCCTGGAGACCTATGTTGACGAGGATGACGAGTTCATGTCATGCGAGTTGCCCTGGATCAACAACGTGTTTGACGCCGGTGCCGAGGCACTGTATCACAACGACAAGTTCTTTGTACGTGGTGAGTATATGTACAAGCACACGACCAAGAAACGCGACAGCAACACCCTGTGGGAGGCCAGCAACAACAACATCGACACCTGGGGCAGCTATGACTGGTGGTTGGCCGCCAACCCCCTGCGCAGCGACAACTTCCATGGTGGATATGTTGAGGCAGGCTTCATGCTGTTTGGCAACCCCTATCACTATAACAGTGCCGAGGGCATCTTGGGTGGTCTTGACGGCAAGGCCCTGGAAATCGTTGGCCGCTGGAATTATACCAGCCTCAACGACGTGAACGAGGGCGAGTACTATGCCGTTGGTCGCGACCAGTACTATCCCGATGGATACATGGCTGATTGGCCCTATGCCAGCAGCAGCGTCGGTGGCGGTAAGGTTAACAGCTACACCATCGGTGTGAACTACAGCTTCAACAAGTATGTCCAGCTCATGTTCGACTACACCTACCATCGTCTGCAGAAGGATTGGCTGCCCTATGACCGCAACATCCACATGGCTCAGGCCCGCATGCAGTTCACCTTCTAACCTCTCACGCGAGTGATGTTATAATTAAAAACACAATACTTTAGTGCAAATCCCGCCACCTCCCCGTGAGGCTGGCGGGATTTCACTTTCCCCGCCAGCCGTCAATTCATGTTGTCGGCATGAGGAAGCAGGGATTTTTTGTGGTGGTGGATGTAACTTTTTGAAGAAATTGCGGTCTAAAGGCATATTGACAACCAAACAGATAAATGACCCATGAGAAAAGCGTTATTGATAGCGTTCACGCTGGTGATGGCAACGGCAAGTGCCCACTGCCACGATGACCTGCCCGTTTTCACCCAGGAGCTGTATCAGCAAGCGACCACCGGCAATGACCCCGCGGCACAATGGACTGTGGGCGAGTGTTATGTGTATGGCAACGGAGTGCCGTGTGACACCGCCACGGCGTTGCAGTGGTTTGAACGGGCTGCAGCCCAGGATGCGCGGTACATGACCAGCATCGCTACCTGCTATGATGAGGGCTTCTATTTGCCACAAGACGATGAGCAAGCGCTGGCATGCTATCGCCAGGCAGCTCAACGCAACGACTTTGTCGCCCTGTGGTGCGTCGGGGAGTTCTATGCCCGCGGACGTGCAGTCCCACGCGACACTGTCGAGGCGTTGAAGTGGTTTGAACGCGGTGCGGCCATCGACCCTTCCTATTGCTGGGCACTGGGCGAGTATTACCTGGAGGGTAAATTTGTACCACGCGACGTGGAGCGTGCCATCCAGTGCTTTGAACACGCCGCACAACAAGAGGATTACCTGCTGCTGGTGCTGGGCGAGCGTTACATTGAGGGTAACGGCATCCCACAAAATCCCAAACGCGGGTTTGAGTGCTACCTGACTGCGGCACAGCATGGTTACACACCATGCGAGTGGGAAACAGGCGAATGCTATGCCAACGGCATCGGCGTGGAGCGTGACCCCGCGCTGGCGTTGCAATGGATGGAACGTGCCGCCGGCAACGATTCATCTCACATGTGGGAACTGGGGATGCGTCTGGCGACAGGCAACGGGGTCGAGAAAGATACCGACCGAGCCCAGCAGTGGTTGCAACGCGCTGCCCAGACCGCTCCAGCAGAACAGTAGCCGTGACTGGCCGTGTGGGCGACAGCGTTGTGCCACGTGCCACACGATGCTAAATTGGGGCAACGATGATACAATAAAGTGGCGGGCAAAACGTTAAATAGATAAAAAGACGTGTAAATTTGTTGTGAAAATTGAAAAGTTCACACTAAATTTGCACAGTATTATTGTATTGAATATGAAGCACAAACTAGGACAAATCATCAGGTTGACGCTGGCGATTGCTCTGCTGGCGTTCACTTCACAGCACGCCATGGCGCTGGACAAGAGCTTTTATGCCGACAGCAGCAAGCTTGCTAGTGGCACGTGGGTGAAGATACAGGTGAGCGAGAGTGGCATCTATCAAATCACAGCCGACGATGCTCGCAACTGGGGTTTGGGCAGCGACCTGTCCCAGATACACGTGTTCGGCTATGGTGGTGCGCCGTTGAGCGAGACGATGAACAGCGCCTACAGCGATGACCTGCCGCAGGTGCCCGTTGTCCGCAGCAATGACCGCATTCTGTTTTATGGCCAGGGACCCACAACGTGGAAACGCCTGAACAGCAATTTCACCCAGTTGCAGGTGCAGCACCCCTATGCTAATGGGGGTTATTATCTGGTGACCAACGACAGCCGTTTTAACGATGTGGCTGTGACCACCGCCACCAACTCGCCCACGGGCGAGGTGCAGACGACCTATGTTGAACGCTTGTACCACGAGAATGATATTATCAACCCAGGCGAGACAGGCCGCACCTATCTGGGTGAGGACTTCAGCAGCACCAAGTCGCAGTCGTTCAAGTTCAGCCTGGACGGTCTGGTGAGCGGCAGCACAGTCAAGGTTTACACCGTGTTTGGCGCTAAGACCCTAGGTGCAAAAAGCGAGGTGAGCTTCAGCTACAACGGCACCTCACTGGCGACCGACAACAATGATATCATGAGTCCTGCGGCATCGATTGCCAACGACCATTATGACCTGGCCAAGTCTCTCAAGACCTTCACACTGGACGGCACCACCGAGTTGACGTGGGCTGTGAAATTCTCGTGCACTGGCACGGTCTATCTGGCACGGCTCGACTACATCACGGTGAACTATGAGCGTGCCTTGTCGTTGCCCAGCAGCGGCTCGTTCACCTTTGGCTTGCAGAATGCCAGCACAGGCAGCAGCTATCGCGTGAGCAACTGCAACAGTGCCACCCGCGTGTGGGACGTGACCCAAGCATGGGCACCAGTGCAGATGCAAACCACTGGCAGTGGCGAGCTGACGTTCTCGCCCGCCACATCGGGACGACGTGAGTTTGTGGTGTTTGACGAGAGCGGCACCTACAGCCACCCCACCCTTGTCGAAGCGTCGGTTGAGAACCAGAACATCCATGGCGAGGCGACACCCGACATGATTATTCTGGCACCCAGCGACTATCTGGCTCAAGCACAACGCATCGCCGACATGCATGAACAAGTGGACAACTGGCGCGTGCTGGTGCTCGACCACGAGAAGGTGTTTAACGAGTTCTCAAGCGGCACCCCCGACGCGATGGCCTATCGCCGATTGTGCAAGATGTTCTGGGACCGCGGCACAAGCACCGATGGCCACAAGCTGGGCTATCTGTTGCTGGCCGGCGGCGGCACGTTTGACAACCGCCTGATAGGGACAACGGCAAGCACATTCAGCTATCCTCACCTGCTGACCTGGCAAAGCGAGTCAAGCTCCACCGAGGATAATTCCATCACCACCGACGACTACTTTGGCATTCTGGCCGACGGCTCAGGCACAGGCCACGCCGAGGACATGGACATCGCCGTGGGTCGTTTCCCCGTGCGCAGTTTAAGCGAGATGCGCACCGTCACCAATAAGTTGATAAAATATGTCACCACGCCCGACTATGGCTCATGGAAGAACCAGGTGCTCAACGTGGCCGATGACGAGGACAACGCCATACACATGCAACAGGCCGAGACCGTGATTGAAACGGCACGTGCCAATGGCGGTGACGACATGGTCTATAACTATGTGTTCATCGATGCCTTCAACGCCGTGAGCGAGGGCGGCTCACGCACCTATCCTGATGCCCGCGCCAAGCTGTTTGCTCGCCTCAACGAGGGCACATTGTGGTGGAACTACACTGGCCACGCCAGCACCCAGAACTGGACTGGCGAGGGACTGCTCAAGCGCGTGGACGTGGACAACAATCTATACTACAGGCACCTGCCAGTGTTGTATGCTGCCACGTGTGAGTATCTGCGATTTGATGCCAGCACCGTGTCTAGCGGTGAGCTGGTGTTCAAGAACGGCAACGGAGGAGCCATTGCCGTGTTGTGCCCGCCACGTCTGGCCTATATCACCTACAACGGCGCATTGAACATGAAAGTCGCAACCTACATGTTCTCGCGCGATGCCAGTGGCAAGCAACGGCGCATCGGCGACATGCTGCGTCTGGCCAAGAATGACATTGAGTCCTCGACAGACAACAATCGACGCTTCTTTGTGTATGGTGACCCTGCAATGCGTCTGGCCTATGCCCCCTACACTGCTGTGATTGAGACCATCAACGGCAAGGCTGTGAGCAGCGACAACATGCCTGTGTTCAAGGCCCGTGAAAAGGTACAGTTTGCTGGCAAGATTGTGGACCAGCAGGGCAATGTGGTGCCAGGATTTGATGGCACGGTGGTGTCCACGTTGTTTGACTGCGAGCAATCGGTGACCACCAACGGCTATGGCGCTGGAGTTCCGTTCACCTATGAGGACCGTTCCAACCGTCTGGCCATCAGCGTGGACACAGTGCAGGCAGGCCATTTCACCATCAATGTGGTAATACCCACCGAGGTGAACAACGAGTACGACAACTATCGTCCTGCCCTCATCAACTTGTATGCTAGCGACAGCCGTGACACACTCGAGGCCAAGGGCGCCTGTGATGACTTCTACATCTATGGCTATGCCGACGATGTGGCAGCCGACACTGTGGGACCGACCATTATCTCATTTGGGCTCAACGATGAGAACTTTGTGGACGGTAGCGATGTCAACGAGTCGCCACTAGTGCTCGCCACTGTGAGTGATGAGAGCGGAGTGAACTTCTCGGCAAGCGGCATCGGGCACTCGATGACATTGACACTGGACGGCACCACAAGCTACAACGACGTGGTGAGCTATTACACGCCACAGTATGCCTCAACGGGCACGCTGGGCAGCATCAACTATGCATTGAGCGACCTCAGTCAGGGGATACACACCCTGCGGCTGCGCGTGTGGGACGTTTATAGCAACGTGAGCGAGAAGACGATCAGCTTCAACGTGGTACCAGGCCTCACGCCCGAAATCGCCGACGTGTATGCCGCCGCCAATCCCGCCTCGGTCGAGACCACCTTCTATGTCAAGCACAACCGCCCCGACGCAGTAGTGAGCGTCGGCATCGAGGTGTTTGACCTGATGGGACGCAAGGTGTGGAGCACCACCCAGTCGGGCCGCAGCGACATGTACACCGCCACACCCATCACCTGGGACCTCACCGACAGCGGCGGCAGACGAGTGCCACGTGGCATCTACATCTACCGCGCCACCATCTCGACCGATGGCGTGCAAGAGGCCACCAAGAGCAAGAAACTGGCCGTCACTGGTGAGTGACCGACCGCAACAAGCGCCATGAAATGGCAATCAATCGGGCATCCATTTTGCTGATGGATGCCCGATTGGCGTTTCACATTTGCAGCAGTGCCATGGGCAAAGAAACACATGCCACATGGGGTGTAAAAAACATAAAAAAAGTAAAAATAGCGCTCAAAATGCTTATGCTAATAAAAAATATACTAAATTTGTAGGTTAAATCATCATGGCAATGACCGAGATGCGAAATAACGAGGCACGTTCCATACTGCCCGAGCCCACGCTCAGGCGGTTACCGTGGTACTTGTCATACGTCCGCATGCTAGACAATGCGGGCATTGAATTTGTGTCCTCAACCCAAATTTCACAACAGCTCAACGTGGCATCGTCCCAGATTGCTAAGGATTTGTCATTCCTTAACATACGCGGCAAGACGCGCATAGGGTATGAGGTGCACAGCCTCATGCGTGAGCTAGAAGATTTTCTGGGGTTCACCCGCCAGCATGATGCGGTGGTGATAGGCACCGGCAGTCTGGGTGCGGCATTGATGCAGGACCGAGGCTTGTCACAGTATGGCTTGAACATCGTGGCAGGGTTTGACATCCGCAGCGAGATAATCGGCAGGCAAGAGGGTGGCATACCCGTACACGACATCGCTCACTTGAGCGACTGGCAACAGACCCACAACGCCAGCATTGCCATCATCACAGTGCCTGTGGACCATGCTCAAGAAGTGGCCGACCTGGCCATTGCCAGTGGCATCACAGCCCTGTGGAATTTCACCCCCTATCGCATCAAAGCGCCCGACCATGTGGTGATTGCCAACACGTCGATTTATGCGCACCTAGCCATCATCTACAACCGCATGATTAACAAATAGCGACCAACGCACAACGATGAAGATAACAGGATACACAGGCAACTATCGCACGGTCCCATTGACAGGCAATGAGGCTGTGATGCCGTACCTGATGGCCGACTCATCAATCTTGTACACCGGACGCCCATTCTTCATCCCCGACTTTGCACCTTGCTTTGTCGCCGTGCCGTCGATAGTGGTACGCATGAGTCGCCTGGGCAAATGTGTGGCACCACGATTTGCCCACCGCTATTGGGATGCCTTGACAGCAGGATTCAGTGTGCTGGCATGTGATGGCGCTAACCAGCAGCCTGGTGATGTGATGGCACTGGACCGCGCCTTTGACGGAGCCGCCATGGTGGGTGATTGGACACCGGTTGCCGACCTGCAAGGACAAGCCACAAGCACGCTTGTCGAGTTCATGGTAAACGACAACGTGGTTGCAACCGCCTCGCTGGACGACATGATAACCAATCTGGATACCCTGATTGGACAAATGAGTGTCAGGTGTAGCATCAAGATGGGTGACCTGATATTCACTGGCGAGTGCGGCCCACGCCACACCCTGACACCAGGCGATTGTCTGACAGCACGTGTGCATGACCGCACTGTGCTAGACATCAAGGTGAGATTGTGAAAAAGCGACCCAATCAACAATAGAAACAAGAACGCAATAGAAAATAAAACCAAAAAATAAAGATATGCGTAAACAAACAACATTTCAACTTGTGTGTGCCGTGCTGATGGCAATGATTTTCACATGCCATGCCAGCGCGTTCAGCACATCCAACTATGCGACGACATCCAAACTTGCCAGTGGCAAGTGGGTGAAAATCACCATTGCCGAGAACGGCATCTATGAGCTCACCTACAACGAGCTCACCGCCATGGGGTTCTCCAATCCCGAGAATGTGCGCGTTTACGGTCAAGGTGGCAACCGCATCAGCGAGGCGCTGACAGGTACAGCCGTCGATGACTTGAAACCCGTGCCTGTGGTTCGTTCCAACAACAAGATTTGTTTCTATGGCAATGGTCCCATCGCTTTCTCAATCAGCGACTACAGCACCACACCGCACTACACGCGGGTTTTCAACCCCTACAGCCAGGTGGCATGCTACTTCCTGACCGAGGAGAGCGGCACCGAGACCAATCCTGCCAATGCCGCAGCGGTATCGATGACCAGTGGCTACACCGACCTGCCAACGAGCCTCAACTACTTCTATCACGAGAAGGAGCTCATCTCACTGTCCAACTCGGGTAAGGAGATGCTGGGTGAAAGCTTTGCCATCAATCCTGTGCTTGTTGACTACTCGTTGCCACAGATTGCCGACAGCAGTGTGGTGGTGCAAACCGCTCTCGCAGCCAACGTGTCGGTGCTGAGCTATGTCACCGCCTACCTTCATTCAGGCAACACGACCGACAGCATGAGCTACACCGTGAGCTCGTCACGCATTTACAAGCCCTCGAGCAGCTATGTGTTCTATAACACGGCTTCTCCATTTGCCAAGATTAAGCTCACCGAACCCGCCGAGACGGGCCAGCTGGAGCCTGCCCTCATCTTCTCATCGAGCAGCTACAGCATCAACGAGGCACGCCTGGACTACTTCATCATTACCTACTCGCGCAACAACGTCATTCAAGATGGCGACAACGGACAGTTGCCCATGGGTTTTGCCAAGCTCACAGGCTCAGAGCGTGTGCTGCTGCCTGGTGCCAGCAGCAACATGATGGTGTGGAACATCACCGACAAGTATGCCCCCAAGGTGGTGTCCACCACTGCCTATAGCGAGGACGGCAACACGGGTCGTGCATTCATGGCCCCCAGTGCCACCACCGCCCAGTACATCGCCTTTGACCCCACGCAGACGTTGAAGAAAATCACGTCCTATGAGACCATCGAGAATCAGAACCTGCATGGCATGGCAGTCCCCGAAATGCTGATTATCACCGACAAATACTATCACGACCAGGCACAGCGCATCGCCGACCTGCATGCTGCTGTTGACGGCCTCAAGGTGACTGTGGTTGACCAGGACAAGGTGTTCAACGAGTTCTCTAGTGGCACACGTGACGGCATGGCCTATCGCCTGCTGTGCAAGATGCTGTATGACCGCGACGCCACCACCTTCAAGTATCTGTTGCTGTTCGGCACGGGTTCGTTGGACAACCGTGAGATTTTGGGCGAACATGCGCACACATTGCTCACCTATCAGAGCGACAACAGCAACTATGAGGACTATACCTACACCAGCGACGACTTCTTTGGCTTCCTGAGTGACAATTCGGGCACAAGCCTGTCAAGCGACAAGTTGTCGATTGGTGTTGGGCGCATCCCGTGCAGCAGCCTTGACGAGGCCGCCAGCGATGTGGACAAATTGGTTGAGTATTATGCTAATCCCGATTATGGCGTTTGGCGCAACAACACCACTGTGAGCAGCGACTCGCCCGATGCAGGCCAATATTTGTTCCAGGGCGAGGGCTATGCCAATCTCATCTTCAACGAGCTGGGAACAGGCATGCACGTCAACAAGGCACACAACAGCATGTACCCACGTTCAACCGACCAGGCCTCGACCGACGAGGAGCGCAAGACTGCCACTACAGCCAAGCAACACATCTCGAACTTGTTCAAGGCTGGTCAATACTTCTTCACCTATGTGGGCCATGCTGGTCCAACGACATTGACCAAGTATAACCGCATGTGGACCAACGCTGACGTGTCCAACACGATTTATTCTTACTATCCCATCGTGACCACCGCCTGCTGTGACGTGGCCCGCTTTGACAGCGACACCCGCGGCATTGCCGAGTCGATGTTCCACAAGCGCAATGGTGGTGCCATCGCATTGCTCACTAGCACTCGAATGGTGTTTGCCACTGGCAATGACATGCTGAACACCTATTTTATCAAGTCTCTGTTCAGCTATGGCAGCAAAGGTGAGATGCCCACACTGGGACAAGCCTACAAAAATGCCAAGACCTCGTTCACGTCGGCCAACACCAACAAGATGTCGTTCATGCTGATGGGCGACCCGGGCATGAAGGTCAACTATCCCAAGCCTTTCTTCACCATCACGGGCATTAACGGTACCGACATGAGCGACAGCAGCGCTGTGGCACAGATTGGCCCGCTCACCCAGTTCACAATCACCGCTCAGGTGGTTGACAGCAATGGCAATCTCAACACGAGCTTCAATGGTGACGCAACGGCTACGCTCTATGACAAGGAAGACCTGTTCACCACGCTCACCTTCACCGTGAGCGGCACCAAGACGTCCCGCGACATCTACTTTGAGCGCGAGAAGCTGGCCGAGGTACAAGGCCGCGTGGTCAACGGCAAGTTCACCGCCACCATGGTTGTTCCGTCCGAGGTATCGGCCAGCAACGAGAACGTGCTGCTGCGCGTGTATGCCCACCAGGATGACAGCGATGAGATGGTCAATGGCTTTACCAGCAACATCACGATGTTGCCCTATGACGAGAGCACCGCTATCACCGACAACGTTGCTCCAGTGATTACTGCGATGTATCTCAACGACGAGACCTTTGCCAGCGGTGATGTGGTGCCGTCAAGCGGCGTGCTCTATATCACTGCCAGCGACGATTATGCCCTCAACGTGTCGAGCAACAACGTCACCAACGGCATGTCGCTGGTGCTGGATGCCGGCAAGGAGAGCTACAGTGACCTGTCCAGCTATGTGACCATGACCGATGGTGGCAAGGCATTGAGCATTGCCTATCCCATTAACGATTTGGCAGATGGTATGCACACATTGACCTACACCGTGTATGACATGGCAGGCAACAGTGCGACACGCACCATCACCTTCATTGTGGGTCAGGACCACAATGCGGCTCTCACCGCCGATGCGATGCCCGCCTTCCAGAACAAGACCGTGAACTTTGACTTCACCAGTGACTTGAACACCAGTCCTGAGGTTACCATCCGCATCACCGACGCTACTGGCAAGCTGATGTGGATGAGTACCGGCAACACCAGCTTCCCCATCAGCTGGAACATGAAGGACATGAACGGCAACACTGTACCGGCTGGATTGTATCGCTACTTTGGCACCTACAGTGACGGTTCCAACTATGGTGGCACACCCATCTACAAGCTGATTGTACTGGAACCGCTCAAGAGCAATAAGTAAAAAAAACACAAGCGCCACCCTGCTTGACGGCGCTTGTTCCCCCTGCAAGCATCAAGGCGGGGACGACCACCACACGATGGTGATGTTGTCCCCGCCTTGCTATAATTATGAAGCGAGGTGGGCGGCTCCCCACACCGAGGTTACCGCCCACACAAGCTTTAGAGTAATGTTTACTGTCAGTTGCTGAATACCAGCTGGCCATTCTGGACATCGATGGTGATGGGGTGCTCGCGATTGACACGCTGTGCGATGATGTCCTTGCTCAACTGGTTGAGCACTAGGTTCTGGATAGCACGCTTGACAGGACGTGCGCCAAACTCGGGGTCGTAACCCGCCTGAGCCAACAAGGCAATGGCGGCATCGGTTGCCTCGAGGGTGATACCGTTCTTGGCAAGCATCTTCTTCACGCCATTAATCTGCATGGTTACGATTTGCTTGATTTGCTCCTCGTCCAGCGGGGTGAACATGATAATCTCATCAATACGGTTCAAGAACTCGGGTCGGATGGTCTTCTTGAGCATATCCATCACCTCGTTGCGCGTGTCGGCAATCACTTGCTCGCGGTTCTGCGGGGTGAGGTGCTCAAACCGTTCACGTATCAGGCTAGACCCCATGTTGCTGGTCATGATGATGATGGTGTTCTTGAAGTTGACGGTGCGACCCTTGTTGTCGGTCAATCGGCCATCGTCAAGCACTTGCAGCAGCACGTTGAACACGTCAGGGTGAGCCTTCTCAATCTCATCGAACAATACGACACTGTAGGGTTTGCGCCGGACGGCCTCGGTGAGCTGACCACCCTCGTCATAGCCCACATATCCAGGAGGTGAACCGATGAGCCTGGTCACCGAGAACTTTTCTTGATACTCGCTCATGTCAATACGCGTCATCATGTTCTCGTCGTTGAACATATAGTCCGCCAACGCCTTGGCCAATTCGGTCTTGCCCACACCCGTGGTACCCAAGAAGATGAACGAGCCAATGGGACGACGAGGGTCATTAAGCCCCGCACGACTGCGGCGCACGGCATCGCTGATGGCCTTGATGGCATCGTCTTGACCAACCACACGCTTGTGCAGCTCATCCTCCAGATGCAGCAACTTGTCCTTCTCGGTCTGGAGCATCTTGGTCACGGGGATGCCAGTCCAGCGCGATACCACTTGCGCGATGTCATCACTATCGACTTCCTCCTTGATGAGCGCCTTGTCGCCCTGCATCTGCCGCAATTGTTCTTGCAGTCTGGCATTCTCATCTTGCTTTTGCTTGATGAGAGAGTAGCGGATTTCGGCCACTCGTGCATAGTCACCATTGCGCTCAGCACGCTCGGCATCAAAGTTGAGTTGCTCGATGTCAATCTTGTTCTGCTGGATTTTATTAATCAGTTCTTTCTCACTCTTCCACTTGGCGTTATACTCACGCTCGCGGTCCTTGAGCTCGGCAATCTGCTTGTCCAGGTCAGCAATGCGCTGGGCATCGCCATCACGCTTGATAGCAGCCCGTTCAATCTCCAGTTGTGAGATTTTTCGGGTGATTTCATCCAGTCCCTGGGGCACGCTATCCATCTCGATACGCAACTTGGCGGCAGCCTCGTCCACCAGGTCAATCGCTTTGTCAGGCAAGAAACGGTCGCTGATGTAACGCTCGCTCAACTGCACGGCAGCGATGATGGCATCGTCCTTGATACGCACCTTGTGGTGGTTCTCGTACTTCTCCTTCAAGCCACGCAGGATGGCAATGGCACTCTCCTCGTCAGGCTCATCCACCATGACCACCTGGAAACGACGTTCCAACGCCTTGTCCTTCTCAAAATACTTCTGGTACTCGTCCAGAGTGGTGGCACCGATGCTGCGCAAGTCACCACGCGCCAACGCAGGTTTCAAGATGTTGGCGGCATCCATGGCACCGCTGCTCTTGCCTGCTCCCACCAGCGTGTGTATCTCGTCGATGAACAAGATAATCTCGCCATTGGACTGGGTGATTTCGTTAATCACAGCCTTGAGTCGTTCCTCAAATTCGCCCTGATATTTGGCACCAGCAATCAGCGCACCCATATCCAACGAATAAACTTGTTTCATCTTCAAGTTCTCGGGCACATCACCACGCACAATACGCTGAGCCAGTCCCTCAACAATAGCGGTTTTACCCGTACCAGGTTCACCGATAAGAATAGGGTTATTCTTGGTACGACGGCTCAAGATTTGCAGCACACGACGTATTTCGTCATCACGGCCAATCACAGGGTCAAGCTTGCCTTGACGAGCACGCTCGTTGAGGTTGACAGCATATTTGCTCAAGGCGTTATACTGTTCCTCGGCACTCTGCGCTGTTGCCTTACGTCCTTTACGCAACTCATCGATGGCAGCCTTGAGCTCATTGCGGGTCAAGCCAGCGTCCTTGAGTATAGTGGAGGCTGTGCTAGGCACCTCAAACAGTGCCATCAACATCGCCTCGACAGTGACATACTGGTCACCGTTCTTGGTAGCAATATCAGTAGCCTTTTCAAGCACCTGACTGGCAATGCCACTCAGATAAGGCTCACCGCCATTCACACGCGGCAGTTTGGCAAGTGCAGCTTCCAGCGGACGTTCCACCGTGGTGCGGTTGATATCCAGCTTCTGGAAGATGAAGCCCACCACAGCATCCCCCTCGGTCATCACAGCCTTGAGCAAATGCTCGGCCTCAACCGCCTGGTTGCCGTTGGTGCGTGTCAGTTCCACCGCCTTCTGCACCACCTCTTGTGCTTTGATTGTAAAATTGTTGAAGTTCATATCTTTATCTCCTTTCTTTCGTTTCGGTTTAATGTACACATCACGTTGTTCAACACTTGTGCCACAAGCCGAAAACTGCCATTTTGTCACCGCTAGATAATCTCAGGTGTACAAACAGTCAGCCCACCCGCTGTAAGCAGCAGATGGGCTTAAATTATCGGATATTTTACGAGTTTATTTCGCCAATACCAACACAAAGGTAATGATAGACATCACTGTGCCCATGATAGAAACACCAAACGTATAAGCTGGCGGAACAGACCACGAGCTGCGTGCCTTGGAAGCATTGGGCTCAACATAGAGAATGTCGTTCTGCTGCAAGTTAAATTCGGGCATGGTCAAGAAGTTAGCGTCATTCATGTTGATGCGTTTCACAGTGCGCTGACCAGTAGCGTCCGTGCGGATAAGCAGGATATTGTCACGCCTGCCTTGCAATGACAAGTCACCACACATGGCCACGGCCTCGATGAAATTTAAGCGGCCGTTAGTGGCCTCGAGCACACCAGGACTGTTAAAATCACCGATGCAGAAAACACGGAAGTTCTGAATGCGAACCTCAACACCAGGACGCTCGTTGAGGTAGCGCGGATAGATGAGCGAGGCAATATATTCCTGCAACGAGGCTTTGGTCATGCCTGCAATGTGCAACTTGCCCAGCACGGGGAATTCAATATTGCCATTATCATCCACAATGTAATAAACCTGCGAATAGTCCTGAGAACCACTTACCGAGGACCTTGAATTTTCTCCTGCTATCGGTAGATAACCAATTTTGTTAAACGGCACCACGGCCTCGGGCGTGGAGGCAGACACGTTAATCATCAACATGTCACCAGGCTTGATTGAGAAATCGCCAGCCTGACTGGCGGCGGCCGCTAAGGCAGAAGAAGAAATTTGGTCCAGATTGGTCATGTAGGGGACATCCTTGGCGGAGTTGCATGCTGCAAGCAGCAGGGCAACAACGGCCAGCATCATGAGGTTGTGAAGTTTCATATCGTTGTGCTTTTTATTATTTGTATATTTGGGTGCAAAGTTAATAAATTTAGCGACACACAAGGCATTTTTTACTAAAAAGATGCTTCTACTGTAACATTTTTTCTTTTTCTTTGCATCATGATTACATCCAACATCCAGCCAGCCATCGAGCGGCATCCGTGGCAACCATTTATTCCCGACGGTGCGCGCATGTTGCTATTGGGCACTTTCCCTCCTCAACCTCATCGTTGGTCCATGCCATTCTATTACCCAAACAAGACCAACGACTTCTGGCGCGTGGTGGGGCTAATTTTCATGGGCGACCGTGATGCGTTGTGGAACGCGCAGCAACAGCGATTTGACCTGCCTCTCATCCAACAGTTGCTCACTCGCCATCACATTGCCTTGTGGGATACAGGCATGGCAGTGCGTAGGCTCAAGGACAACGCCAGCGACAAATTTCTTGAAATTGTGGAAGCCATCGACCTTGCCAGCCTGCTCGACAAGCATCCGACAATCACCCGCGTTGGCACCACTGGCGAGAAAGCCACTAGCATCATCGCCCAGCAGGCGGGCATCGATGTCCCAGCCATCGGCCACCCCATGGACTGCACCATCGGCAGTCACATCATCACCTTGTGGCGACTGCCCTCCACCAGCCGGGCCTATCCCCTACCCCTCGACAAGAAAGCCGATGCCTACCGTCCCTTCTTCACCTGCGACTAGAGCTACAATTGGGGTTGTTAATAACTTTTTTATTGTCTTGAGGTTGCACGGTGAGAAGAAAATGCTTAACTTTGTGCGATGTTTTCGATGATTGAACATATTGAGTACCTGCTGACGTGCCACGACTGTGTGGTAGTGCCTGGCTGGGGGGCATTTATTGCCAACCAGAGCGCAGCACACTATGACGAGGAACGTCAGCTAATGGAGCGCCCACGGCGTGCCATCGGTTTTAATGCCAGCGTGAGCCACAACGATGGCTTACTGGTGCAGTCGCTCATGCGACGCGAGGGTTTGGACTATGACAAGGCGATGCGATACATTGCCGACAGTGTGACCACATGGCGTCAGCAACTGGCCATGGGCATGGAAGTGTCGATGGGACGGATAGGCTATATGCAGCTCACGACATCAGGGGCTGCTCAGTTTGTGCCTTTCTTCCGTCTGAACGCCAGTGACCAGTTCTATGGGCTAGCCGACCTTGACATCCAGACCGTTGCGGCTCTCGAGCAGGAGCTCACCACATCACTCACGGACTCTGATAACGACGAGCGCCCCACCCTCATTCCCAAGCATCGCAACCCGTTCACACGCAAGGCAGCACAGATTGCAGCCAGCGTTGCCGTGTTGTTGGGATTGGGTGTCCTGCTCACGACCCCGGTCATCGTCAATCGCAACCAGCAACTGGCAACCGTGGTACCCGCTGTCACCGCACCACAGCCACAGCAATTGCAACCAGCTGTCACCGTGCAGGATAATGCCACTCCCACACTGGCTAGCGTGGGCAACACCAGCGGACGCTACTACATGGTCATCGCCTCGTTGCGCAACCAGCATGAGTTGCAGGCATTCAAGGACGCTAATCCCGCCCTGATCCCTTACATGAAAACATTGCAGTACAAGGGCTTAACATGCGTTTATGTCGCTCGCAGCGATGACTACAATACCCTCATGGGCCTGCGCAGCCAACTTCCCGCCCGCTACCGCGACGTCTGGATTTACAACTAATCTTTCAACCTTATCACACCCATCACAACACAACAGCGGGGATGCCAACCACTCTATCGGCATCCCCGCTGTTGTTTCTCCTCCAGCCTCACAGGCCAAGAGGAATCCAGTCTTCACATTAGTACTTTACTTTCTCACGTGCCAAGGCAACCATTACCAGCACAGCGCATGCAATGCCACAGGCAATATTGCGCTAGATTATGGTGACAGTGGTGGATGGAAGCCATGCCTTGTGGCCGCCTGCGGTTATGACATTATACCATCGGGTGTGATTGTCATCGGTGATGGAATCGACAATTTGCACCTTGACTCCCTGTTGCAATTCAAAGGCCTGCTCGTCCTTATCCTTGGGAGTGCGTGGCGCGGTGCTTAGGGTAACAGTCTGTGGCATCACAATGGCATTGGACCCCGATGTTGCCTTGCGATAGACATGAAAGGCGGCGAGGTTAGCAAGGATGGTTGCCACCAGCAGTACGGCCCCGCCAAAGAAGCCAATCTTGCGCAGCATCACGTTGTCAAGGAACAAATAGGCAGCCACAGCGGCCAACAACAGCAGGAACGTTAAGATAGCGATAATCGCCCACGTGTTGCTCGACAAGCGGCTGACGATACCATCCACCCAGTTAGTAAACCACGAGTCTCCAGCATCATCGGGCAACTGCATCTTGCTGCGGACAAACTCCAGGTTGAAGCGGGCATCGCTGTTGCCCGGGTCAAGCATGAGTGCTCGCTCATAGTAGAGGATGGCATGCACGTTGTCCTTGAGACGATAGGCAGCATTACCCATGTTGTAGTAGAGGTCGCTAGACACACCACTGCGCTGCGCCTCCTGCTTGTAAAGCTTGAGTGCCTCATTGTACAATTCCTGCTTGTAGGCCTTGTTGGCACGCTCGATGTTACTGTTCTGTGCCGCCAGCGGCAGCGTCAGCAACACGGCAGCAATGATGAGAATTATGGTCTGTTTCATGATTGAGTGGTGGTGTCGGTTGATTTGCGTCGTTTTACATTTTCAAGCCTGTCGATGACATCAGCACCCTGCTCGAGCACTTGAATCATGTCATTGTCGGCAACTTGAGAGGCATACTGGGCAAACTCACACTGGTCGATGAGGCCAATGGCATCGTTGCGCAATTGCTCGTCAACACCATATTGCTCCAACTCGGCATTGATGTTGTCCTTGTTGAGTTGTGACACGGGAATAGAAAGTTTGTCGCCCATATATCCCCACAAGGCGTTGAGCATCTCGGCATAGAAACCGTTGCGGTCGCCATGGGCGGCAAGCTGTCGTGCCTTCTTGAGACGTCGCTGTGCAACCTTGCTGGCACGCTTGGTGCGCATACGCTTGACATCGGCACGCTCCCGCAGCTGTTTGCGATAGAGCAACAACAACACAACCATGGCAAGCAAGGGCAACAGGAACCACAGCCAGTAGGTCCAATTCTGAACCAGATAGTGGCGCACCTTGGTCAAGTGCAAGTCACCCTGCTTGAGACCGCGGATATCCATGTTTTTCATGCGATAGTGGTTGCTGGGCGTACCCTGGCCCTTGGCGACAGACAGATGACGAGCTGGGATGGTGTCGGTGACATAACGTCCCGTGGTGGGGTTAAAGTAGGTGAACTCACTTGCGGGAATGTCAAACTCACCAGCATATTGTGGGATAAAGGTATAGTCGATAGTTACCGAACCGCTCATGTCACCACCGCCAGGATTGACAGTGACATCGGTCTTGGGGTCATAAACGTCAAACTGGTCAGGAAAAGCCACATCAGGAGCCTTGATATACTTGATGTTGCCTGTGCCGCTGATGGTGTAACGATAGGTCGCGGCGCTGTAGGTCTTGAGACCCGTCGAGGGCTTGAGGTCAGTGCTCACCTTGAATGTGCCGACCGCACCAGTGAATGACGCCGGACGGGGTTCGGGCAGGGGCAGGATGTCAACTGTGGCCTGATTGCTCTTGACCTTGAGTTTCTTCTCGACAGGTTTAGACAACGAGCCAAAGATGGAACTGAAAACATCAAACTGCACAACGCTCACGTCATAGTTGCCCGAAGTGATTGTGAGCTTGCCAGACTGCTGGGGATAGAGGATACACTTCTTGAGCGTGGCAACCATGTATTGCCGCCCGTTGACTGTCTCGACCTTGTTGAGACTGGGCTGCATATCAATCTCCTCGATAAGGAACCCGTCAAACGATGGTTGCAACGTGGGCATGAACTCGGACACTTGATACTGGGTGTATAGCTTGATGGTGCACACAACAGCCTGCTGCTCATACACGTGGGGCTGCGATAGCTCAATGCGAACAAACACATCCTTGCCGTCAACAGCCTTGTCGGCACTCTGTGTCATGGGGTCACTGTAAGGGGTTGGTGCCGCCTGTGAGTGTGACGATTGGGACTGCTGCTGATGGCTGGGGGTGCTGCCCGACGGCAACACCTGGATGTTAAAACCACGGGTGGTATATTGTTTTCCTTCAGCGGTGACCGATGCAGCACCCACGTGGAGGGTACCCGTCTGAGTGGCCTTGTAAATCATGGTGTACTCTTCACTGGAACTGCTGCTACTCTTGCCGTTAACCCACGACTGACTGTAGGAACGCGACGTGGAGGGACCATAGATAAGCTTAGCTCCTGTGACCTGTGGTGGTGTGAAGTTAGTGCCCTCGGCATTCTTGAGAACAAAAGTGACATTAAACTTGTTGCCCTCGACCACCTGACGTGGTGCCTCGACAGTGAACGTTGTGGCAGCCGTCACCGCCATGGTGGCAGCGATGACCCACAATGCTAGGATATTGAAAATGCGTTTCATTTTACCATTTCTTGTTGGTGCGTTGGCGCTCGTGGCGTTGCTGCTTGGCTTGCTGCTCAAGAATGCGCTGTTGAGTGGCGCGCTCCTGATTTTGCATGGCCTTGAGCACCTGCTCGGCATTCTGTTCGCTCATGCCACCTTGCTGCTGTTGCTGCTTGTTGTTCTGTTGGTCTTGCTGGTCCTGGTTCTGCTTGTCTTGATTTTGTTTATCTTGATCTTGCTTGTCCTGGTCCTGCTTGTCCTTATCCTGATTTTTGTCTTGGTCTTGCTTGTCTTGATTCTTGTTCTGGTCTTGATTTTGGTCCTTGTTTTTATCCTGATTTTGGTCTTTATTCTTGTCCTTATTTTTATCTTGGTCTTTTTTCTTGAGCTGGGCGAGCCTCAAGTTATCACGTGCATTATTGTTGCTGGGGTCACAACGCAGGGCATTCTTGTAGTGCTCGATAGCCTGGTCATATTGCTGTCGGCTATAGGCAATGTTACCCAAGTCATAGCTTGCTTTACCGCGCAACTGCTTGTTGGACGTATTCTTAGCCACATTGGTTAGCAGTTTCTCGGCCTGGTTCATGGGATTATTGTCGTCCTGTTGGCTAGCGGTGGCGTTACCCTGACACATGAGCGCAGTGGCGAGATTAAATTGTGCGGTCTCGCTTTGCGTGTTAGATTGCAATGCCTTGCGATACTCGACCTCGGCCTCGGCATATCGTTGCTGCTTGAAGAGCTTATTGCCTGCACGCAGGTGGTTGCGTTCCTGTTTGTTGGAGTGCGTCTGTGCGGGAGCCGACACCACGGTGAGCAGCGCCATGGCAATGATGACGATGATTCTATTAATTCTGGTTAGCCTTTTCATTATTTGTCTGTGAAGAGGGTACATCGTTGTTAGTGATAGTGGAGTTGTCTTCCTTAGTAAAGAAATTGTATCGTTTCAGCCATGGGGTCTTGCGTTCAAGCAGCAACAACAGTGCCAGCAAGAGCAACAGGGCGATGGCAGCAAACACAGGGAATTGCTCATCATGCTGTGTGTAAGTCACTGCTGCAAGGTCACTCTTGGCAAGCTTGTCCATGGTCTCCTGCAACGTTGAGAGTGCGTCGGTAGCGGTGCCCGTGATATACACACCCTTGCCAGCATCGGCAATGCGCTGTGCAGTCTTCTCGTCCAGATAGGTGGTGACTGGTTCTCCATTGTCATCGGTGAGATATCCACCATCCATGGGTATGGGGGCACCGGTGGTGCTGCCCACGCCAATGACATCAACCTGCACGCCCAGATGAGCGGCTGCCTTGGCCGCCTCAACAGCATCATCCTCAAAGTTTTCACCATCGGTGATGATGATGATAGCCTTCTGGGACTTCTTGCTCTGCGAGAAACCATTGAGTGCCATGTTAATGGCTGCACCGATGGCAGTACCCTGAGTGGGAACCATGCTGGTGTTTATGCTATTAAGGAACAGTTTTGCACTGGCAGCATCGTTGGTCATGGGCATCTGCATATAGGCATTGCCCGCAAACACAATGAGTCCCACCTTGTTGTTCTCAAGACGGTCGATGAGTTTTTGCAATATCATCTTGGCACGTTGCAGGCGACTCACGTCATGGGGGTCATCGGTGCTGCTCGCGTTCATCGAGTTAGAGACATCCACTGCCACCATGACCTCGATGCCATGCACCTGGGTCGTGGTCTTGCTGGAACCAGCGCGTGGACGTGCGAGCATGATGATGACCATGGTAAGCAACAACAGTTCCAGCACCAGCCTTATCCATGGCTTGTAGCGCGATACCTCGGGCATGAGCGGCTCGATAGAGGCACGCTTGCCAAAGCGTTCCAGCCGCTTGCGGCGACTGCGGCGGTTCCACAGGAACAACAGCACGAGCAGCGGCAGCAATAGCAGCAAGTAGAAATATTGAGGATGAGCAAAATTAATCATAGATAACTCACAATGCAATAAAACTTGATGATTAGGGAATGTGCCTGAGCATGGTGTAGTCAAGCAACAGACTTAACAACAACAGACCCAATAGCAACAATGCCCATGGTTCATAGTGGTCCTGGGTGTGCGAGAACCGCTGCACATCCATGTGGGTCTTCTCGAGACGATCAATCTCGGCAAAGATGTTGCGCAACACGCTATTGCCCGTGGCACGCCAGTACTTACCACCAGTGGTGGCAGCAATGTTCTTGAGTGTGGTCTCGTCGATAACAACAGGCATGCGTTGATATTGCACATTGCCAGCATAGTCGATGGCAACGGGATACTCGGCAGTGCCATTGCTTCCCACACCGATAGTATAAATCTTGATACCATACTTGCGAGCGATATCGGCAGCGGTGTTGGGTGCCACCACTCCAGTGTTGTTCGAGCCATCGGTGAGCAGTATAATGCTCTTGCTCTTGGCCTTGCCATCACGTATGCGATTAATAGCCGTGGCGATGCCGTCACCAATGGCCGTTCCGTCTTGCAACATACCCATCTCGGCCTGTCCGATAGCATTAACCAGTGTGGCGTTGTCCATGGTCATGGGAACCTGAGTAAAGCTCTCTCCAGCAAACAACACCAGACCGATATTGTCGTTGGTACGACCGCTGACAAACTGAGTCGCCACTTTCTTGGCCGCTTCAAAGCGGTTGGGGCTAAAATCTTTAGCAAGCATGCTAGTGGACACGTCAAGTGCAATAACAATATCGGTTCCCTCCACATCGCTAGTGCTCCAGCTGTCATGGGTCTGTGGACGGCACAAGATGACAATCAAGCATGCCAATGACGCCAGCTTGAGAGCAAACGACAGGTGTTTGAGCCACACCTTCCAACTCGTGCCCATGTTATCAAACGCCCGTGTCGAGGACACATTGAGTTCGGGCTCGTTCTTGTCCTGACTGTAAACGTACCAGCCAATGAGAGGCAGCAGCAACAACAGCAGCCACAGCCATCCAGGATGTGCCAGTTGCATCATGACTGCCCCTCCTTTCCTGTCTTGTCACCAGCGGGTTGTTCAGCAGGGCGTGTGGCTTCCACAAATTGCACCGCACGCTGCCATGCCATCTCATTGTCATCGGCAAGCGGACTGGCATTAGCAAACTTGACAAAGTCAGCCACTTCAAGTATCATCTCAAGCTGCTCGTTCACAGCGCGAGTCTCCTCGTTGCGCTTGAGGGTGTCGATAATCTGAGTGGAAGTCATCTCCACAGCATTGATGCCAAAACGACGGTCAATGTACACGCGCAAGATGTCGGTCAACTCGGTGAAATATTGCTTTTCTTGACCATTTTGCCACAATTGACGCTCCTTGAGCTGCTGCAAGTGAAGCATTGCCTCATCATATGGCGGCAGCCGCCGCTTGACGCTCTTGAGAGGATTTACACCCTTGCGGAACCACTTGAAATAGGCCAGCAAACCAGCAACCACTAGTGCGACACACAACAGCCACAGCCACCACAAGTCTGGCAGATAATCCAGTAACTTGAATGGCACATCCTGGGGAGGCTCAATGCCATGGATGTCCTTGAGATTGCTCACATCCACAGGTAGCACCTTGATAGTAACTTGGTTACTATAGGCAGTATCACCGTTCATCACATAGGGGATGGGCTTAATAGTGTACATGCCCGAGTCAAATGCCTGAATGATAAGGTCACGGTTTATCTGGATGCGGTTGTTGCCCAAGTCTGTGGTGTCACTCGCTAGACGTGACGCAATCTCGACCTGTGTGTTCAGGGTATCCAGCTGCACTGTGGGTAACGTACCATGGACATCCTTGTCCTGTGTGATTTCAAGGTGCAACGCAGTGGTGTTGCCCATCAGCAATGTCGCACTGTCCAGCGATGCCTTGAATGTGATATTACCACCCCAGGCCGTCATGGTGGTTGCTGTCATGAGCATCAGTGCTATCCACAGGTGTGTTATTGTCTGTTTCATTGATTTCGTGTTCAATAATTATCTAGGAAATGGCGGTTCATCGCGTGCCGCGATTCTTGAACAACCCCATCAGGGCGGTAACATAGTCCTCGTCGGTGGCAACACTGGCCAGGTCAACATTGCAACGATGCAACGTGTCGTTCATGGCTTGCTGCTGCTCATACCACCATCGGCTGTAGGACTGCCGCACACGCTTGCTGCTTGTGTTGACCCAGCGTGTTGTGCCCCGCTCGGCATCACGCACGCGCATTAACCCGACATCAGGCATCTGGGCCTCACGCTTGTCATACACTTGCAGGGCAATCACGTCATGCTTGTGATTGGCTATCGACATGGCCTTGTAGTAGTCGTGCTCATCGATGAAGTCGCTGACCACAAAGGTGGTGCACCGCTTCTTTAATGCGCCAGTAAGGAACTCTAGTGCCACTTGCAAGTTGGTGCCTGTGCCTGTGGGTTGGAAATCAAGCAACTCGCGTATCACTAGCAAGATGTGCTTGCGCCCTTTCTTGGGTGGAATGAATTTTTCCACCTTGTCGCTAAAGAAAATCACACCCACCTTGTCATTGTTCTGGATGGCACTGAATGCAAGCGTTGCACCCACCTCGGCCATCATCTCGCGCTTGGCAACACCCACTGCGCCAAAGTCCTTGCTGCCCGACACATCAACCATGAGCATGACAGTGAGCTCGCGCTCCTCTTCATAGACCTTGACGTAGGGACGATTATACCGAGCTGTGACATTCCAGTCGATGTCACGGACATCGTCACCATAGTGGTACTCACGCACCTCGCTAAAGGTCATGCCCCTACCCTTGAAGGCGGTGTGGTATTCGCCAGCAAAGATGTTTTGTGACAGGCCGCGTGTCTTGATTTCTATCTTGCGTACCTTGCGCAGCAGTTCGTTTGTGTCCATGGGGTTTGCGTGTTAGGGCACAGCTATCTTGTCCAGGATATTACTGATAATCTCATCGGCACTGATGTTGTTGGCCTCGGCCTCATAGCTCAACCCCAGACGATGACGCATCACGTCGTGACACACGGCACGCACATCCTCGGGGATAACATAGCCGCGATTGCGCAAGAATGCATATGCACGAGAGGCGAGTGCCATGCTGATACTTGCACGAGGCGATGCACCAAAGGAAATCATGCTCTTGAGGTCACCCAGGCCATAGTCAGCAGGATAGCGTGTGGCATACACGATGTCCACAATGTAACGCTGGATTTTCTCGTCAATATAAATCTGCTGCACCACCTTGCGGGTGTCAACAATCTCGGCAGGGGTCACCAGAGGGCGCACCTGAACAGCCTCAGGGGCTATATTCATCTTGATGATATCTTTCTCCTCGTCCTTGCTGGGATAACCAATCACCACCTTCATCAAGAAACGATCCACCTGAGCCTCGGGCAACGGATAGGTTCCCTCTTGCTCGATGGGATTTTGTGTGGCAAGCACCAGAAATGGGTCGTCAAGCTTGAAAGTTTGCTCACCGATAGTCACCTGACGTTCCTGCATGGCCTCGAGCAGCGCACTCTGCACCTTGGCAGGGGCACGGTTAATCTCGTCGGCAAGCACAAAGTTGGCAAACACGGGGCCTTTCTTGACCTCAAATTGTTCCTTCTTGATGCTATAAATCATGGTGCCCACAACATCGGCAGGCAGCAGGTCGGGGGTGAATTGTATGCGTGAGAAACGTGCGTCGATGAGGGACGACAGCGTGCGTATCGCCAGCGTTTTGGCCAGTCCAGGCACACCCTCGAGCAGCACATGTCCATTAGCAAGAAGCGCAATGAGCAATGAGTCCACCAGGTGTTTTTGCCCCACGATGGTCTGATCCATACCTTGACGGATAAGGTTCACAAAGTTGCTTTTACTAGCAATCAGGTCATTCAATTCCCTGATATTGACTGATTCGGCCATAATTTTCTTGTTTCTTTATTGTCGTTATTTAGTGTTTTCTCAATTCACGGATGCAAAAGTAATGCTTTGCGTTCAACAGAGTGCAAAAAATCTAGTTAATTTAACATATACATTGTTAAAAATAGCAGGATAACATTGCAAACAGTGCCACAACACCTCCCTTTCATTCACGAGACAAATCACATCTATTTGGCACTTTTAGAAAGTTTTTGAGGCCAAAAGGGTAAATCATCGGGATGTTTTTCATCTTTACGATGAATATGTCATTTATTTTATGTAAATTTGCACCAAATCTAAACGTTAAGGTTTAAACGCTATGTTGAAATATCCAGTTGGAATCCAGACCTTTGATGATATCATTAATGGCGGTTATGTCTATGTGGACAAGACTGACCTGATTTATCAACTTGCCGACATGGGCAAATATTACTTTCTGAGCCGTCCCCGTCGGTTTGGCAAGTCGTTGCTGATAAGCACGTTGAAGGCCTATTTTGAGGGTCGTAAAGAGCTGTTCAAGGGCCTGAAGATTGACCGGCTGGAGACACGATGGGAACAATATCCCGTGTTGCACATGTCGTTGAACAGCCGCAACTTCAAGGATGAGCAGTCGCTGATTGATGAGTTGAACAAACATCTCAATCTGTGGGAAGAAGAATTTGAAGTTACCACGCCTGCCGATAAGGCACCCGAAGAGAGGTTCTTCTTGATGGTCAAGCGTGTGAGCGAAAAGACTGGCAAGCAGGTGGTTATCCTCATTGACGAATATGACAAGCCGCTGCTGGCTACGCTTGACGAGGAGCAGCGTGGACTCAATAATGCCTTCCGTCAG
>Ga0065708_1000042_pt1 | contig 27746 bp, 22 predicted proteins | sample Hoacrofraction12_2_FD_59095 | JGI IMG/M metagenome (GOLD analysis project Ga0065708, IMG submission 59095) | Hoatzin crop microbial communities from Cojedes, Venezuela, sample from fiber fraction 12 v1 | ecosystem: Host-associated > Birds > Digestive system > Esophagus > Crop | place: Venezuela... | reverse complement strand
TTTTTGACCAATTTCGTGTAAAGAAATTTTCCAAAAAAAGCCGTTTTTTAACATTTTGCACGCCGTTTTTTAACACAATTTTAACGCACTTTCATCGCCAAAAATTTTTCTGCGAACACAACTCGGTGTTTTTTGAGTCTATTTTTCGTGCATTTTTTTGTTAAATTGCGTGTTAAAAAAGTTAAATGATATGAGATANAANNTTATCTCACGTGAGATAGAAATTTATCTCACGTGAAATAAATTCGTAAACAGCGCTTCCGAAAACGCAAAACTGGTGCAAAAAATNCAGAAAAAAGCCACTTTTTGCACAAAAACGNGNGAAATGTGCAAAAATTTCAANGNNANAAATTNATATTTCTTGCATAATCATCCAAAATNGCGTTTTTTCGCGAAAATTTTTNGCATTTTNNCACCGCAAAAATCGTGTAAAGAAATTTCGCAAATTAGAGAAATTTAACACTCAAAAAACAACCCAATTTTTTANTTCATTTTCNCCANTTTTTTACTTCATTTTTTCGNCAAAAAAAACGCACAATTTTTCCATCTTTTTTTCACAAAAAATCGCGATGAAAAACACACGTTTTCGAAAAAATTTTCTGCGGAATAGAAGGCGATGCGCNTCTTTTTCGTTATCTTTGCAAAAATCCTTAAAATTAATCCTCACATGAAAAAATTTCTTCTGAGTTTTCTACTCCTTTCAACCCTGTTCACCCCTCGCGCAACCGCATGCACCAACCTCATCGTTGGCAAGAAAGCGTCGNCGGATGGGTCGGTTTTCACTTCTTATGCAGACGATTCGTTCGGAAAATACGGCACGCTGTGCCACTATGGCAGAGGAGTGCATCAGCAGGGCGACCGTCTGAAAATCTATCAATGGAGCGGTAAACATATATATCTTGGAGAAATTCCNCANGTTGCCACNACCTACAACGTTATCGGCAACATCAACGAGCANCAAGTCGTNATTGGCGAAACGACTTTCACAGGCAGGAAAGANCTGAAAGACACNACCGCCATCCTCGATTACGGCAGTCTGATTTANATTGCTTTGCAACGCTCGAAGACTGCACGCGAAGCGATTAAAGTAATGACCGATTTGGTGGCGAAATATGGTTACTACAGCACTGGCGAATCATTTTCTATCTGCGACAAAAACGAGGCTTGGATTATGGAAATGATTGGAAAAGGACCAGGAAGAACGGGCGCTGTTTGGGTAGCTGTTAGGATTCCCGATGATTGTATTGCAGCCCACGCCAACCACGCACGCATCCACCAATTTGACTTAAAGGATAAGAAAAATGTTTTGTATGCACCAGATGTGATTTCCTTTGCAAGAGAAAAAGGATACTTCACNGGAAAAGATAAAGACTTTAGTTTTTCGAAAGCNTATGACCCATTGACATTCAGCGGATTGCGTGCTTGCGATGCGCGTGTNTGGAGTTTCTACAATCGTTTCACNGACGAGGGCGACGCATGGCTGCCTTATATCGAAGGAAAGTCAGACATTCCGCTGCCGCTTTACATGAAACCCAAAAAGAAACTGTCGCTTCAGGATGTTGTCGAGATGATGCGCGACCACTTTGAAGGCACNCCACTCGATCCAACCAAAGACATAGGAGGCGGATTCTATCATTCGCCCTATCGTTTGACGGGCGCTTTCAAAGTGGATGACGTGAACTATTTTGTTGAACGCCCTATTTCNACGCAGCAATCTGCGTGGGTTTACGTTGCACAGCTGCGCGATTATTTGCCAGATCCTATCGGTGGCGTTCTCTGGTTCGGNATGGACGANGCTAACACCACCGTTTTCGCGCCTGTTTATTGCTGCACAGACCGCGTTCCTGCGTGCTATACGCGCGTAGAAGGTGCCGATAGCCTCACGTTTTCATTCAATTCATCTTTCTGGGTATTCAANTGGGTTGCTAACATGGTCTATCCTTGGTACAGTCAACGCATCGGNGATCTCAGAGCAACGCAACAAAAACTGGAAAATGGTTTCTACGAAAAACAAAGCGCNATAGAGCAAAAAGCGTTAGCGCTTCATAAATCTGGAAACGTGCAAGCGGCTGAGCAGTTGCTTACGGANTACAGCGTCAATGCNGCAGAAGACGCGCTCAAGACGTGGAGAAAATTGGGCGAATATTTGATTGTGAAATACAATGATGGCGTCATCCATCAGATGAAAGCGGAAGAGACGGTTGGATGTCGTGACAATGAACCCACAAACCGCCTCTATGCGCGTCCACCTCTGCCAGATGAGTGGAAGAAAGCCATCGTCAACANCACTGGCGACCGCTACAAGCGTTACGAAGTAAAACCATAANTTTTCTATTTCACGAAAAGCGCAACCATCGAGTTGCGCTTTCGCGTTTTGTTTTTCGCGGATTGTATTGCAAAAAGTTGTAAAAACGAATGCTATTCGCCTTTTTTATGTTAATTTTGCGTTGATGGAAGAATCGAAAGTTGCACGCGCTAAAGAATTAGGNANCCGNCCTGTCGGTCGCTTATTAGCCGAATACGCCTTGCCTTCTATTGTGGCAATGGTTGCAAGTTCATTATATAATATTATAGACCGCGCGTTTATCGGTCAGGTTGTAGGTGCAGAAGCAATCGCAGGCTTAGGGATTACGTTTCCGTTTATGAACTTGACGGGCGCATTTGGTGCTGCTGTNGGCGTAGGAGCATCAACGGCAATCTCAGTTAAACTGGGTCAGAAAGATTACGACGCAGCCGAAAATATTCTGGGCAACACTGTCACGCTTAACTTATTGCTTGGCGTTTTTCTTGGAGGCATTTGCTTGTTGTTTCTCGACGAGATACTTTATTTTTTCGGTGCAAGTAGCGTCACATTGCCATACGCCAGAGAATTTATGCAAGTGATTTTGCTTGGTAACGTGGTGACCCACATGTATTTCGGATTGAACGCCGTTCTTCGTGCATCGGGTAAGCCGCGTCAAGCGATGCTCGCCACGATTCTGACAGTGGTTTTGAANATTATTCTCGATGTAATATTTATCTGGTGGTGGCATTGGGGAATCNGAGGNGCTGCTTTCGCAACCGTATTTTCACAAACTATCGCGATGGTTTGGCAGTTGCATTTGTTCAGTAANAAGAACGAACTTTTGCACTTAAAGCGTGGCATTTACCGATTGCGCAGTCGNTTNGTTAAATACATCGTTGGCATTGGTATTTCACCATTTTTGATGAACGTTTGCGCGTGCGTTGTGGTGATATTTATGAACAAGCAATTCCTACGTTATGGCAATGATCTTGCGGTTGGTGCNTATAGCATCGCAAACAGTGTCGGTATGATTTTCGTGATGTTTGTTATCGGNCTAAATCAAGGCATGCAGCCCATCGCTGGCTATAATTACGGNGCTGAAAAGTGGGAACGGCTGGAGCGTGTGCTTAAACTAACNATTTTGTGGGCAACAATTATTATGACCGTTGGNTGGTTGATCGGAATGTTCCTGCCGCAATATTGTGCGCGTATATTTACAANNGATCCCGAACTCATTCGTTTGTCGATNGAAGGCATACGCATCGACTTGCTATTGTTCCCNATTATCGGCTTCCAGATGGTCACTACAAACTTCTTNCAATGCATTGGAAAAGTCAAGATCAGCATTTTCCTCTCGCTTTCACGACAACTAATCTTTTTGTTGCCTCTCCTATTTTTACTACCCCTTCGTTTCGGATTGCGCGGCGTGTGGATGTCGTTGCCAGGCAGCGACTTTATCGCGTGCGTTGTTACGGCTGCNATTATGATTGCATTCCGCCGAAAACTGAAGAAATATAAACAAAAATCCTAACGCTATGAACGAAGAACCTCTCATCATCTGCGTCGGTCGCCAGTTGGGCAGTGGCGGTCGCGAAATAGGCAAACTNCTGGCGAAACGCTTNGGTTGCCAATTCTATGATAAAGAGATACTGAATATTGCCGCGAAAGAGAGCGGTCTGTCTGAACGTGTTTTCGAAGAAAATGACGAGCATAAACATTTTCTGAAGAACTTCCTGCATCTTCGTCCATCTATGTTGTCGAGCCAGAACGGCTATTCGGAAGCGTCGATGCAAGACAGGCTGTTCCAATTCCAAAGCGATGCGATTCGGAAAGCAGCAGATAGCGGTCCATGTGTATTCGTTGGACGCTGCGCTGATTACATTCTGCGCGACAAGCAACGACTTGTGAGTATATTTATATCGGCTGACGAAGCCGATCGCGTNAAACACGTTGCCGAACGNAAGCAACTCGATGAGAACGCAGCGAGAAAATTGATTCAGTCAAAGGAACGCAAACGTGCCGCATTCTACAATTTTTACAGCGGCAAGAGATGGGGCGACGCAGCATCGTACGATTTTTGTATCAACTCGTCCCGNTTGGGTATTGCAAAGACCGAAGAATTGATTGCACAATACATCAAAGAGCAAATGAATGAAACGCATCGGGATTCTGAGTGATACACACGGCTATTGGGACGATGATTACGCGACATATCTGCAGTCTTGCGATGAGATATGGCATGCTGGCGACATCGGTTCGCGTGAAGTGGCAGAGCGACTCAACGAGATAGCNCCACTGCGTGCGGTCTATGGAAATATNGACGATGGAGATATTCGCCAAATCTACAACAAACAGGAATGNTGGCAGTGCGAAGACGTCAAGGTTTACATGACNCACATCGGTGGTTATCCTGGACGATACGCGCNAGGCATACANAANATTTTGCGCGATGAACAACCGCAACTTTTCGTTTGTGGNCATTCGCATATTCTGAAGGTGATGTACGACGACAGANTGAATCTTTTGCACATCAATCCTGGTGCAGCAGGAATTTTTGGCTTTCATCTGCAACGAACAATGATTAGACTAACAATCGATGGCAATAAAATGCAAGATTGTGAAGTTATTACATTAAAAGATTTCAATGAAAATAAATTTATAAACATAAACAAATAACTATGAAAACCTATCTTGTAACAGGCGCATCTGGCTTTATTGGAGCCAATTTTATTAAGTATCTGCTTCATAAGAAGTATAAAGACGATGCTATTCGCATCATTATTCTCGACGCTTTGACGTATGCTGGAAATTTAGGNACCATCNAAGAAGATATNGATGGCGAGCGTTGCATTTTTGTTAAAGGCGATATTCGCGACAAAGACTTGGCAGAAAAACTTTTCGCNGAGCACGATATCGACTACGTTGTTAACTTTGCAGCCGAAAGTCACGTGGATCGCTCGATNGAAGATCCACAATTATTNCTCTCGGTCAACATCTTAGGAACGCAAAACCTGCTCGATACNGCGCGCAAAGCATGGCAGACGGGAAAAGGTGACGATGGTTATCCAACGTTTATTGCTGGAAAACGATTCCATCAAGTGTCAACCGANGAGGTATATGGTTCACTTGGCGCTGAAGGTTACTTCACTGAAGAAACACCGCTGCAGCCCCACAGTCCATATAGTGCATCTAAAACTGCAGCAGATATGATTGTGATGGCATATCGCGATACTTANCACATGCCAGTCAGCATAACACGATGCTCGAACAACTATGGACCATATCATTTCCCTGAGAAACTAATCCCGTTGATGATCAATAATATTCTACAANGTAAATCCCTGCCCGTATATGGTAAAGGTGAAAACGTACGTGATTGGCTTTACGTNGAAGACCACTGCAAAGCGATTGATCTCGTAGTGCGTAACGGAAAGGATGGAGAGATCTACAATGTTGGTGGACATAACGAAATGAAAAATATCGACATAGTACGATTGATGATTAAGACAATTCGCGAGATGATGGACGAAGATAAAAATCTCAGAAAGGTGCTTAAGAAACAGGAATTAGATGAAAACGGAGAAATTCGCACTGACTGGATAAACGAAGACCTTATCACTTTCGTTGCCGATCGCTTGGGACACGATATGCGTTATGCTATCGATCCAACTAAAATACATAAAGAACTGGGCTGGTTGCCAGAAACGCCATTCGCAGAAGGCATAGTTAAGACTATCAGATGGAATCTTGAGCATCAGGATTGGCTGCAACAAGTTACCAGTGGCGACTATAAAAATTATTATGAGAAGATGTATGGTCATCGGTAAAGTCATCGACCTGCAGAAAATATGTGATCCGCGAGGNAATCTCACTGTAGCGCAAAGCCATGAAGCGGTTCCCTTCGACATCGCTCGCGCNTATTGGGTTTACGATGTGCCTGCAGGAGAATGTCGGGGCGGTCATGCGCACAAAGAATGCGAGGAATTGCTCATCGCAACGAGTGGCGCTTTTCACGTAACGCTCGACAACGGCGAACAGAAAGAAACGATTCTGCTCAANCATCCTTATCAAGCGCTTTACATTCCNAAGATGACGTGGCGCTCTCTCGATGATTTCTCATCGGGNGCTGTGTGCTTGGTGTTGGCATCTAAACCGTTTGACGAAGCGGATTACATCAGAGAATACGANGAATTCTTGAAACAGCGATAAATGATCAACGCAATAGCTTATCAACCTGCCGATCGCGAAACGTGGGANGCNTTCGTCAGAAAGTCGAAAAANGCGACTTTCCTTCACGAACGTGCGTACATGGATTACCATGCAACGCGTTTCNCCGATTGTTCGTTGATTTTCGTTCGCGATGCACATGCANTAGGTTTGCTTCCTGCTTCGATCGCNGACGATTGCGTGACGAGCCATGCGGGATTGACGTATGGCGGAATGCTGATGAGCGACGATACGACAGCGGTTGATGCGATTGAAATGCTGGCGCTTGCNAAAGANTTTTACAAAACATTAGGCGCCAAATCGTTTGTATATCGAAAAATTCCGTCGATCTATTGTTCGCAACCGTCAGACGAAGACATCTACGCGCTATCGCTGCAGCATGCGGAATTATTCGCCACNCGATTGAGCGCNGCAGTCAATCTCCAGCATCCGATTGCATGGAACGANCTGCGGCGTCGTTGTGCAAAAAAAGCNGAAANCGCGCAAATCGTNGTNAAATCGTGCGAGAATTGGACTGATTTTTGGTCGATTCTCACCGATAATCTGCACGAGAAATACAACGCAGAGCCTGTGCATTCGCTCGACGAAATGCNGCTTCTCCATCGTCGTTTCCCTGAAAACATCGAACTTCTNGGCGCTTTCGATGGCGAAAAGATGNTGGCTGGCNTCGTCGTTTATAAAACTAAAACAACGAACCACACGCAATACATCGCGGCATCGCACGAAGGAAAATCGCAACACGCAATAGACCTTATTATAAAATACGCGCTCGCGCGCGCGAAAGACGAAGAAAAAATTTGGTTTGANTTAGGAACNTCGAACGAAGGCGCGTTCGGCGAAATCTTGAACGATAAACTTATTTTCCAGAAATACGGCTTCGGCGCGCGCGGTGTNGCNTACCAACAATTCAAAATCACGCTATGATTCCCTATCTTCCGTTAAAGGCGCTCAACAATCGCTTCAANCTCGANGCAATAGTGCAGTCTGTCGCGCTGAGTGGGCAATATATTCGCGGCGAGCACGTGCACGCGTTCGAAGAANCCTATGCCGAATTTATTGGAACGCAGTTCTGCGTTGGTTGTGGCAATGGATTCGACGCGCTTTGGCTCATGTTGCGCGCGTATAAAGAAGTGGGAAAATTGCAGAACGGCGACGAAATAATCGTTCCCGCGAACACCTACATCGCAACGCTGCTNGCTATCACCGAGAACCAACTCACGCCAGTGCTCGTTGATGCAGATGCNANNACATTGCAAATAGATGCGACGCTNATTCGCNNGTCAATTTCCAAGAAAACACGCGCAATNATGCTGGTTCACCTCTACGGACAATGCGCGATGACGANGGAGATCAGCGCGATTTGCAAGGAATACGATTTGCTGCTGTTCGAAGACAACGCGCAAGCACATGGATGCGAATTCGAAGGCGCACGAACGGGATCGTTAGGCGATTGCGCGGCGCATAGTTTNTACCCAACTAAAAATCTCGGTGCTATGGGCGACGCTGGCGCTGTAACGACCGACGACGCTGAAATAGCAAACGCCGTTCGCGGTTTNGCGAATTACGGCAGCAACGTAAAGAACCAGCACGATTTCTGCGGGCGTAACAGTCGTCTCGACGAGCTTCAGGCGGCTATCTTGCGCGTTAAGCTCGACCATTTGCTCGACGACAATCGTAAACGACAACGAATAGCGGAATATTACCGCATGCGNCTGTGCCATCCCCTCGTGACGCTGCCGAAACTCAACGCGTCAGTCTTCCATATCTACCCAATCCTGTGCGAAAAGCGTGACGCNATGCGCGCATTTCTCGAAGAAAAAGGCATCGGAACGATGNTCCACTANCCTACTCCACCACACTTGCAACCTTGTTACAGCANCNTCTTTGGCGCGCATTGCTCATCGCGCNTTGCCAGTGACCATGCAAATCGCGCAGCAAGANCTGAGTCTGCCCTGCCATCCACTGCTCACGCCGCCGCAAGTGCAAGAAATCGCTGACGCNGTCAACGCTTTCGAAAAATAANTCCACACNNTTTTCCGCATTTTTTTGTACCAAATTTTTATGTGGTACAAAATCATTTCTGTGGTATAAAAACCATCCAAAAAATTCCTTCATTTGAAGCAAAAAATCAAGTCATTTTTCNGCGAAAAAAAAGTGTTAAAAATAGGGTCAAAAAACGTTGAGTTTTTTAGTTAAGTTTTCTTAAAAAGGTAAAATTTCATTACAAAAAAGTGGCTCTATTTTTGCGTTATTTTCNCCGTTCAANGTTCNACCGACCAAAAACCNGTGTTTTTTTNGCGNGTTTTTAGTGGANTTTTTTGTTAAATCGACTGTTAAAAAACCTAAAGCATATAAGATAGAAAATTATCTCACGTGAGATAGAAATTTATCTCACGTGAAATAAATTTGTAAACAGCGCTTCCNAAAACGCAAAAAACAAGCAAAAATTTCAGAAAAAAGCCACTTTTTGCACAAANNCGCGNGNANTGTGCAAAAATTTCACTGCAAAAAATTTATATTTCTTGCATAATCATCCAAAATCTCGTTTTTCGGCGAAAATTTTTCNNTTAGACCGTAGGCAAAATTTAGGTAAAAAAAGTTTACAACGCGAAGTGTTAAAAAACGGTCGAGTTTTTTAGTTAAGTTTTCTTAAATGGGATGCGATTTTATTCTGCATTTTCTGGCTTCTTAAAATCACGACTTGGCCAGTGTGGAACNGCAGACGATTTTAGGGTCTTATCGCCNACGTTAAATTTTCCACCAAGATTATCGCCTTTTTCTATGCCATAGATTGTCCAAGTTGAACGNGTTGCTTTCGTAATGTCGCGAATGGCGCGATTCTTTTGCCAATCNGCTTTGTTGGCGTANGGCCTTTCGTGCCAAAGATGCAGACATACGGCGCTATAGCGTATCTGTCGCGATTCCATCCCGTTGTTCAGCATTCNTTCTCCCAGTTCACGATCTTCGCCACCATAGCGCATGCGCTCGTCGAAGCCGTTAACGGCGAGAATTTCTTCACGAAANGCGCTCGAATTCATGCCGTTCCACGTCGCGCGTGTAGGCGTAATAAAATTAAGGAACGCATCCATACGAGGTTTTTGCATGAGTTTGGCGTTTTTATATCGCCATGGCATGCCCTGCCGACGTAGCCATGCGAGTCGGAATGCACGCTGTGAGATGATATCGTCTTGCGTTAGGAGTGTAGAGATCTTTTCTGGCAGTTTGTTATAGCCTCCACTGAGAAAAAATCCACGTTTNGCAAATTTTTCGTGTGTCGCAATAAAATCGGCGCGCGGCACNCANTCTTGGTCGGTGAATATGAGGTAATCGGCTTTTGCAGCAACGAGCGCTTTATTGAGTATCTCTGTCTTTCGGAAGCCATTGTCCTCGTGCCAAACGTGCACGATTGGCAATTTATCTTCGTACTTTGCCAACATATCTCGCGTCTCTGTAGTGCTACCATCGTCGGCTATAATAATCTCGTCGGCTAATCGCGTTTGCGCCATGTAGCCCCATAAAGTTTTTTCCAACCAAATAGGATTGTTGTAGGTTGAAATAATAACGCCAATCTTCATATCTGCAAATATAGATAAAATGGATGAAAGGCAGAAAATATTTNNATTGTTTTTGTTAATAGGCGTTAAATATCNGTAGTTCAATTAAACCTAAGTGTATTTCGTTGCATCTTATTTTTGTTCAANCCACAAGAAAAACGCATTTCGTTGCATTTTTCTTTTGGAACACCGCGAAAGAATCATAAGAAGAAATAAAATATAGGTATTAGGTTTGTATGGTGAAGGATAGACAAGTATGTTCTATCCGATGAAAACAACTTTTGGAAAGTGCTGGGACGTGAGTTTCGGCACTTTTTTTGTGTGCTTGCGCATNAAAAAACGCGCAAGAGGGCACGTTTTTTATTACACGATAGAAAATTATTTTGTAAATTTGTCGCCATGATTGTATGCATTGCAGAAAAACCTTCAGTCGCCAGAGATATCGCGCGCGTCATCGGCGCCACTAACTCAAAGGACGGCTACATTGAAGGCAATGGTTATCAAGTTACTTGGACGTTNGGTCATCTTTGTACACTGAAAGAACCAGCCGATTACACGCCTTTGTGGAAACATTGGAGCTTGGCGCAACTGCCGATGATACCTCCACGATTNGGAATCAAACTGATAAACGACAAAGGCATTGAGAAACAATTCTCGATTATTGAACGGCTGATGCAATCTGCAGANNCTATTATCAACTGTGGCGATGCTGGGCAAGAGGGAGAGCTGATTCAGCGATGGGTTATGCAGAAAGCAGGCGCGAAATGCCCTGTGAAACGATTGTGGATCTCGTCGATGACAGACGAAGCCATACGCGAGGGATTTGAAAATCTTAAGGAACAAGACGAATACCAGCCNCTCTATTTGGCNGGATTGAGTCGCGCCATCGGNGATTGGTTGCTTGGCATGAACGCCACNCGTCTTTACACGCTTAAATATGGTCAAAACCGTCAGGTTCTCAGCATAGGACGCGTGCAAACACCGACNTTGGCGCTTATCGTTCAACGCCAGAAAGAAATAGAGCATTTNGTTCCAGAAACATATTGGGTACTTTCAACCATATATCGTGAAACTACGTTNACAGCAACGCAAGGCAGATTTTCATCTGAAGAAGATGGACGCGCACAGTTTGCTTTGATTGAAGGAAAACCATTCGAAATCGTCAGCGTTGACAAGAAAAACGGAACGGAAGCACCACCAAAATTGTACGATCTCACATCGTTACAAGTGGATTGCAATAAGAAATTTANTTTGTCTGCAGAGACAACGCTGAATCTCATTCAAAGCCTTTACGAAAAGAANCTTACAACTTATCCGCGCGTTGATACACAATATTTGAGCGATGATATCTATCCGAAATGCGCACATATTCTGAACGGCATTCAAGGTTATGACGAACTGATTGCACCNCTGAAAGGAACGAAACTCAAAAAGAGTAAAAAAGTATTTGATTCATCGAAAGTTACCGATCACCACGCGATTATTCCAACTGGTGTTCCTGCGCGTGGATTGAGTGACTTGGAGAAGCAGGTTTACGATCTTATCGCTCGTAGATTCATTAGNGTTTTTTATCCCGATTGCAAATACGCTTCTACTACCGTCGTTGGCAAAGTGGATAGCGTAGAGTTCAAAGCGACAGGCAAAGAGATTCTGTCGGCAGGATGGCGNGTTGTGTTTGCAAATCAAGCGAGTGCCGAACCTAAAGCAAATGAAGAAACAGTTTTGCCTACGTTTGTTAAAGGTGAAACTGGTCCACATACGCCCACATTGACCGAGAAACAGACTACTCCCCCATCNTATTACACNGAAGCTACGCTGCTTCGCGCGATGGAAACAGCTGGAAAATTTGTGGAAGATGAAGAGTTGCGCGCCGCTCTCAAAGAGAACGGAATCGGTCGCCCGTCATCGCGCGCTGGAATTATTGAAACCCTGTTCAAGCGTCACTATATTCGTCGCGACAAAAAGCGTCTCGTCGCCACCGAAACGGGCATACAACTGATTGAAACCATTAAAGANGAATTGCTNAAGAGNTGCGAGCTGACTGGAATTTGGGAGAAACGCTTGCGCGACATAGAGCACCAGCAATACAACGCGCAGGATTTCATCGACGGANTGAAGAAACAAGTTTCTGACATCGTGCGCGACGTGATGAACGATACAGAACAGCGCNNTATCTCTATCGCCGAAGAACCTAAAGCAACGCCAAAGAAACGTAGTCCGCGAAAAAAGAAANCTGTTGCACAACAAGAAAATGANCTACTCGGCAAGACGTGTCCGAAATGCGGTAAAGGTACGATTGTAAAAGGCAAAACCGCTTACGGATGCAGCAACTATAAAGAATGTGATTTCCGCATTCCGTTTGAGCAATAAATAGCCTGNTTTTGCGTTATACATAAAAAATAAAGTCGATGCGCAAACAATTTTTCTCTATCTCAACGCTTCTCNTTTTTTTCTTCACACTCCCCATTTTTATCTCAAGTTGNGGTGTGGAGAAAAACATCAAAAACGGTGAGAAATACCTTGCTTTAGGAGAATATTACGATGCAGGGCGAGAATTTAAGCANGCATATACGAGGCTACAGCCTAAAGATCGCGACCGCAGAGGCGAGGTTGCGCTCAAGATTGCGCATTGTTACGANAAATTGAACGAGCCTGGGCGTAGTATTCCAGCATACCGCAACGCTATTCGTTATGGAAAAGCAGATATTTACGACCGTTTAGCGCTCGGACGCCAGCTCTTGCGCAACGGAAATTACAAGGAAGCGGCTGTTGAATTTAAGGCTGTGCTCGATACTTTNCCNNANNACGTTTTGGCAAAGAATGGACTNATTTCGGCAATCAATGCACCNAAATGGAAAGAGCAAGGTTCGCGATATTCTGTCAAGAAGATGAACGATTTTAACTCGCGTCGCGATGATTATTCTCCTGTGCTTTACGGTGACGAATACGATATCCTTTATTTTACTTCAACGAGAAACGATGCGCAAGGCAATGAATTATCTGGAATAACAGGNTGTAAAGCAGCGGATATCTTTGTTTCGCAAAAAGATGATAAAGGGAAATGGACGAAACCCGAACCAGTTAGCGGTGGATTGAATACAGATTTTGACGAGGGAGCATGCGCCTTTTCCGTAGATGGACGAGATATGTATCTCACGCAATGCCAGACAGATGCATCTTACCCGCGTTTCGCTCAGATTGTAATGAGTACGCGTTCGGATGCAGCGTGGGGAAAANCTAAAACAGTGGAACTCACGCGCGATACACTATCAGCNNTTGCGCATCCTGCTGTTTCGCCAGATGGAGAATGGCTCTACTTCGTCAGCGATATGCCAGGTGGCGTTGGAGGTTACGACATTTGGCGNGTCAGAATAACGCCCGCCGGTTTTGGAGGCGTGGAAAATCTTGGTGAACCAATAAACACGCCTGGTAATGAGTTGTTCCCCACTTTCAGACCTAATGGAGATCTTTATTTCTCATCAGACGGCCATCCTGGAATGGGTGGTTTGGATGTTTTTATAGCGAAACCCGACAATAATTCAAAGCGTTACAAAATTGAACACCCTGGTTATCCGCTTAATTCACAAGGAGACGATTTCGGTTTGACGTTCGAGGGCAGACGCAATCGTGGATTNTTCTCGTCAAATCGTGGAGATGGCAGAGGATGGGACAATATTTATTATTTTGAAAACCCTGAAATCATTCAGACAATCAAAGGTTGGGTTTACGAAATGGATGGTTACGAATTGCCAGCCGCACAAGTTTATATCGTAGGAAACGACGGAACGAATAAGCGCATGAGCGTTAAGAGCGATGGTTCNTTNACTTACGAAATTCAACCAGGCGTTGANTATCTTATTTTAGCATCTTGCCGAGGNTATCTCAATGCGCAACAACAACTGCGTGCTGAACCAACGGGCGAAAGCGAAGAACACGTNCTGCAATTCCCNCTCGCCAATATTTCAGCGCCCGTCTTAATCGATAATATTTTCTATGATTTCGATAAAGCAACNTTGCGACCTGAATCGACCGCTGCACTCGATGANCTCGTGAAGATGCTCAATGAAAATCCAAATATAACCATTGAATTGAGCGCGCACACGGATTATCTCGGNAGTGAGAACTACAACAAACAGCTCTCGCAGCGTCGCGCGCAGAGTGTGGTGAACTATCTNATCAAAAGCGGTATAGCAAAAGATCGTTTGACNCCAAAGGGNTACGGAAAAGAACGACCTAAAACNATAAANAAAAAGACTGCGAAGCAATATCCATTCTTGAAGGAAGGCGAAGTGCTGACACAGGAAAATATTTTGAAGTTGAACGAAGAACAACAAGCGATNTGNAATCAGCTAAACCGCAGAACCGAGTTTACTGTTTTGCGTACAACCTACGGAATGTTCGATGAAAAGGGAAATCTGAAGAACCCACCTAAACCTAAACAACAAGAGAAAGAAGAACTCGAAGTAGATGGTTTCGATATTATTTTCCAATAGAATAAAATCATAAAAAAGTGCCTCGCTCATCCGAACGAGGCACTTTTTCCTTTTATATATATAATAAGGTGTAGCGATTATGCTGTTTTCAAATCGCGATAGACAACAAACGCGAGAATAAAGAGTGAAAGTAGCAANGTGAGTGGCGTCAACTGACCAAGATTTGGATGCGCCAACGATTGGAACAAACCATAGAAAATATTCAGGAGTGATGCAGTGAGATTGGAATACACGTGAACCAGCGAATGCGACAGTCCATTCAGACCNCCNCTNAGCAAGAACCACAAAACGCCAAGCGCAATGCAGACNATCATCCAAATGCGTTGGTATTTCANTTCTGCTTTCTGCTGACCTATTGTTTGCATAACACGATCGCTGAAACCATCGTCTGCCAGCGCGGTTTGTTGCGATTGAAAAAACTGTTCAACTAATTGTTCATCTGTCATAACCATTACTCCTTAAATAAGTTGCCATTTTTTGTTTTCCTCTACGTAGATGCGATTTGATTGTGCCGTCNGGCAAATGCGTAATCTCTGCAATTTCTTCGATTTTTTGCCCAGATACGAGTTGCAACGTAATGCACAATCGCTCTATCGGCGTNAGTTGTTGCAGCGCTTGATTGATATCGATTTTTAATTGTGATGTTTCGCCATGCGATCTCGTGTCGGCTANNGCTTTCACTTGCTCGATATCCGTTGTTGTTTGACGCACGCTGCGTTTGTAATCATAGAAAACGTTGAACGCGATGCGCAANAACCACGTCGAGAACGCTGCATCACCGCGAAATGTCTCAAGGCGACGATACGCTTTCAAGAAGGTTTCTTGCGCTAAGTCATCGCTCAGNCTTCCGTTCCCAAGCGTTTGCGAAAGAAAAAAACGTCGAACAGTCGACTGGTGCTTAGCAACTAATCGCGCAAAGTCGCGATCGCTGCCGCTAACAGCCGACTGTACGAGTCTGATATCGTCTTCGCTATTCGTCACGCGTTGCGTTTATTTTATTATTCCGTTGGTTCGTCAACGTTGTTTTCGTTGATGATTTTTTCCTCTACTTCTTCTTTGTAGGTATTGTCTATGCTTTTCATTTTTTTCTTACCGCGCCACGCNATCAANAGTTGTCCAATGCCGTAGCAAACAACCAAAGCACCGATGCCTTGCAATANGCGAGAATCCCAGAAATGGAACATAACGAAAAGTCCTGCACCTAATGCGATGTTCAGAAGCGCTCTATTCCACAGCCGTTCTNCTTGATTACCGCTGTCCATCACTGCATGCGTATCGCCAACCGTAGCATTGCCAGTCGCNGTTGCTGCATCAACGCGATCGTTGTGACGTCGAATAGCATTGCGAAGCAATACACAAATAAGAATAAGAATAAGGATAGGAATCAAAATAACGAAAATGCCGAACAAAACAAGTAGAATTGGGATTGCAACGCCCCANGTTTCGTTCAGTTCTTTAATGCCNAAAGGATCATTCNAATCGTATGATTCTTCTGAAGCATTATCATTGTCTTTGTCAACGTTGAAAGATAAAGGTGAATCTGANGTGTCTTCGTCTTCNANTTCTTCACTTTCCGCCAGCGAAGAAGTGGTATCCGAGTAAGCAACAATGTCGTTGATTTCTTCGGCAACCTTTCTAATTGTGTCGCCCATGTCAACGACTTTCTTAGCGATATTAACAATGTCTTGCGGAGTGACTTTCGGTGTTGTTTGTTGTGCATGAATAGGAATCAAAATGCCCAACATCATCATCGCGATTAACAATACTTTTTTCATTTTATTACGTTTTTTGGATTTTTAGATTATGTAAGTTTGACGAGAATTGCACGTTTTTAGTTGCAACAAAGATAANACTTTTTTCTATCGTTTCATTTTTCAGCAAAAAAAATTTGCGCGTTATGGTTGGTTTTCGTAAATTCGCAGACATAAAACACGCTGTTTNGGCAACGAAATGGCATAAACTGCGAGCATGAATTTCCCTTCTGAATTTGCTATTCGAACAAAAGAATTATTTGGCGAAGCGCTGTACCATCGTTTTGCACAAGAGATGNATCGCGAATCGCATGCTTTTGTGAGAATAAACAAGCAGAAATGCGGTGACCGTTTTCGTGTAAACGGACAGCAAGTCGCTTGGTGCGAAGAAGGTTTCATGCTTCCCAATCGTCCATCCTTTATCTTTGATCCGCTATGGCATGCAGGCTGTTATTACGTGCAAGAACAGAGCTCGATGTTTCTTGCAGTTATACTTCGNGAACACGTAAAACAACCTGTTCGNGCACTTGATTTATGTTCGGCTCCTGGTGGAAAAGCAACGTTAGCGCTTAGCGTTTTGCCAAGCGGAAGCACGNTNCAGTGNAATGATCCTAATAAAAAACGTTTTCAAATCTTAGAAGAAAATATCGCAAGATGGGGCATGCCGAANGCCGTTGTCACCAACCAACTTCCTAACGAAATACGNCGCGAAGGTCATCGCTATGATTTAATNTTGTGTGACGTGCCTTGCTCAGGCGAAGGCATGTTCCGCAAAGACGAAGATGCCGTCAACGGNTGGTCGGTTGAACANGTAAAACATTGNCAGAGCGTGCAGCGCGAAATCCTGACGCATGCATGGTCGATGCTCGAAGATGGTGGATTGATGGTTTATTCTACGTGCACTTTCAACACCGAAGAAAACGAAGAAAACGTCAAGTGGCTTTGCGAGAATTTCGATGCTGAAGTTCTGCCCGTCAAGACAATGGAATCGTGGCCGATTACACATTCATTGCTCAAAGATTTCAATGCGCCAGTCTATCGTTTCATTCCNGGAAGNCACTCAAGTAATGAGATNTATGGCGAAGGCATATTCTTCGCAGTNNTAAAACGTAGAGGTACGCTNGCAGCATGGCAAGGTGTAACGCCAAAGCAGCAAACTACCGAAGTAATTCCACAAACNGCGCTCGACTATCAGCAAGCTATCACCTACTTGCACGGCGATGTGCTTCGTCTTTCCANTGAATTACCGAAAGGNCTCATCGAAGTAACTTATCAAGGCGTTCCTTTAGGCCTTATAAAAAATATAGGTACGCGCGCGAACAATCTTTATCCAAAATCGTGGCGCATCAAAAACACGCACGTTCCTAATGAAATTCCACAAGTACTCACGCTTATAAAATAATATTCCACTATGAAACAATATCTCGACTTACTCAATAGAATNCTAACTGAAGGCGTTCAGAAAACAGACCGNACAGGTACGGGCACAATGTCTATCTTTGGACANCAAATGCGCTTTGATTTGGCTGACGGATTCCCGCTCCTCACTACCAAAAAGTTGCATTTGAAATCGATTATATACGAATTACTTTGGTTTNTNCGTGGATCGACAAACGTACANTACCTGCAAGAACATGGCGTAAGCATCTGGGACGAATGGGCTGANGCAAACGGCGATCTTGGTCCAGTGTATGGACATCAGTGGCGCTCGTGGCCTGACTACGCAGGTGGTACAATTGACCAGATAAAGCAAGTAGTTGAAACAATAAAACACAATCCCGATTCGCGCAGAATGATTGTTTCGGCGTGGAATGTAGCAGAAGTAAATCAGATGGCACTGCCTCCGTGCCACTGTCTCTTTCAGTTCTATGTGGCGAACGGCAAGTTATCGTTGCAACTCTATCAACGAAGCGCGGATACCTTTCTCGGAGTGCCGTTCAACATTGCGTCGTACGCGTTACTCTTGCAGATGATGGCGCAATGCACAGGACTTGAAACTGGAGAATTCATACATACCACTGGCGACACGCATCTCTACCTGAACCATCTCGACCAAGCGCGATTGCAACTCACGCGAGAACCGCGTCCATTGCCTAAAATGAAAATCAATCCTGACGTGAAAGACATTTTCAACTTCACGTACGAAGATTTCGAACTAACCGATTACAATCCTCATCCACACATAAAAGCCGATGTTTCAGTCTAAAAAAAATCNCANACCAACCATCGCCATCATTGCTGCAGTAGCAAAAAATGGCGCGATTGGCTTTCAGAACAAACTACTCTATCGCTTGCCAAACGACATGCGTCGATTTAAGACGCTAACTGAAGGGCATACGGTTATTATGGGACGTAAAACCTATTTGTCGTTGCCGAAAAAGCCGTTGCCAAACCGACGAAACATCGTTCTAACGCGTAGCAAGCTGACGTTCCCGTCATGCGAGACGTTTGCATCTCTAAGCGATGCNATTGCACATTGCAGCGATGAAGAATTAGTCTTTATCATTGGCGGCGCAAGTGTTTATCGCGACGCGCTGGAGATATGCAGATACGNTGCTCTTGACCGAGATTGACGACANCCCAAGCAATGCCGACACTTTTTTTCCTAACATAAAAAAACTNCAAAAAAATGCTTCAGACGCGGAAAACGCTGAAGCATGGAAAGAAATTGCGCGTGAAAATTTTCTGCCCGACGAGAAACATNCCGTCGGTTATGCTTTTGTGACCTACGAAAAAGTGCACTAATTTTTTTTATTCTTCTGAAATAGGAAGCTGTTTCGCGAAAGCGGTNTGGAAACAAACAATGGTTTCGCTCCGCGCTAAGCCAAGCGGCTGCAACCGATCGTGTATTATCTGCAACAGATGATGATTATTACGCGCGTAAAGCTTTATAAGAAGATCGAAACTGCCCGTTGTATAATTACATTCCGTTACTTCAGGAATTTTTTTCAATTGCTCTACAACGTCATCGAATGTCGATGGATCTTTCAAGAATAGACCTACGTAAGCACTTGTTTGATATCCAATTTTTTCTGCATCGATAACGAAATGGCTTCCTTGTAAAATACCAACCTCTGTCANTCGTTGGATGCGCTGGTGTATGGCAGCGCCACTCACACCGCATGCTCTTGCAACTTCAAGAAATGGAATTCGAGCGTCGGTTGCTATCTTCGACAAAATTTTTCTGTCTAATTCGTCTAATTGATATGTTGCCATAAAAATTCTAAAATGTTTTGCAAAAATAACGCATTGCCTTTAAAAATTCAAAATTGTTGCTTTTTTTTTGTTTGTTTGCGCGCTTCTTCGTAATTTTAACCGCTATAACAAACCCGAAAACCCATGAAAAAAATCCTGATAACCTTATTCTTTGTATTCATGAATAGTTTTTTGCTGAACGCACAAAGCTTGTCTTCGCTTTGGAAACAAGCACAAACAGCGCGAGAAAAAGATTTACCACAAACGGAAAACGCTGCGCTGGAAAAAATTTGCACNAAAGCGAAATCGACAAAAGCGTATGGCGATTTGCTAAANGCACAGTTGAGANTGTCAGCNAATAAAACGCAAATCAGCGGAGATAGCGCTACGATTGAGTTGCAACGATTGGAGAACGAATTGCAGCAGGTTGANCAAACCNATCCAGTGCTTTCGGCGGTCTATCACTGCGTTTTGGGTAAGTTATATCANAATCAGCAACGCGAAACTAACGACTATAAAGAACGTAGCGCAAAGCATTTTGCTGCTGCTATGCAACAACCAGATTTGTTGGCTGCACGAACAGCAAAAAGTTATGCGCCTTTTGTTGTTGAAGGTACCGACAGCGGCATCTTCAACGAGGATCTTCTGCATGTCATCGGTTGGGAATCTGACGACATGGCAACNCTCCACAAATTTTATTCACAAGCAGGAAATCGACGNGCTGCGTGCATCACCGCGCTGGAGCTCGCAAAACAGCGTTATCCAAACGAGCCTTATTCTGTCAAACGCTCNCGTTTNGTGCAGTCGCTCGATAGTTTNATNAAGGTATATGGTGACTTGACGGTTTGCGGTGAAGTCGCTATTGCNCGCTATCAACAAATGGCGAACGCGGTTGACGTNGAAACCGAAGATAAATACAACTATATCAACTACGCTTTAGCGCATTGGGGCGCTTGGCCACGCATGAATATTTTGCGAAACGCGCAAAGCGAGATGACAAGACCAGGCTTTGACGTCAGCATTGGCGAAGAACTGACGCAGACTGATTGNCAGNGAAAAATATTTATCAACAACGCGCGAAACATCTCTTCGCTCCGTCTCGATGTTTGGCGTGTTGACGTCGCTGGTGATACTGACTTAAATCCGCGAAAAGATGAGGACTACAAAAAACTCATNCAAACGGCNACNGCAATACCTGAAGCGACGCAATCATTGCGCTTTTATGGACACGCGCCTTACAAGGAAGTGACCGATTCTATGTTGCTCCCTGCTCTTCCAAAAGGCGTTTATCTTCTTGAAATGACGAGCGACAACAAGCAAATCAAAGCATCACGAAGCTTGATGTACGTCAGCGATCTTTATTTCGTAAGCGAGCGNATTCCAAACAATGGCATCCGAATGGCGGTGCTCGATGCNAAAACTGGCAATCCTATCTCTGGCGCACATATTCGACTGAAAACCAATCGCGGAAGCAATAATCCGNCAATCCAAAACTATACAACCAACGAAAAAGGTGAAGTAGAGACAACNTTCAGTGGTAGAGTTCCCGACGAAGTTTACGTCTTTACCGACGACGANNCTGCTTTTCCCGAGCGCTATCTGCGTGGTTCGCAATATCGATTCTACGACAACAAACGCAACATGTCGGTCATCCAACTTTTTACCGACCGCAGAATCTATCGCCCATCGCAGACAGTTCAGGTTGCAGCGCTTACTTATCTGAACGAACAGCATCACGATATCAGCGTAGAGNCTAACAAACAGGTTAAAATCACGTTGCACGACGCCAACGGAAAAGAGGTTTCTACCCACAACATCACNACCGANGAGTTTGGTGTAGGTAAAACCGAATTCGATNTNCCGACNGGTCTGCTCACAGGTCAATACTCTATCCGCGCAACGAGTGGAAATACATCTGCNAGCACCTATTTTTCGGTTGAAGAATATAAGCGACCAACNTTCGATATCCAGTTCGATGAAATCACAACGCAATATCAGGCTGGCGACACGCTACTCGTTACGGGCGTAGCAAAGTCGTTTGCAGATGTACCTGTGCAGAANGCGAAAGTGAATTATACTGTAACGCGAAGCCAAGCGCTNTGGTGGTATCGCTTGAACGATGATGGCGANGCGCAACTCATGCAAGATACGCTCACAACCGACGATGAAGGACGTTTTACTATGCGCGTTCCTTTAATTATTAAAGAGCTTCCGAAAGTGAAACGACCTCGTTTCTATCGNTTTATCGCGCATGCGCAAGTGACAGACAANGCTGGCGAAAGTCACGAAGGTGAAGTTGCANTTCCATTGAGTACACATCCAACCGCATTTAGTTGCAATCTGCCTAACCAAGCATTGCGCGACAGTTTGAAATCCATCAAATTCGATTATCTGAACAACGTTGGCAAACCTATTGATGGCAANGTAACTTTCTGGATCGATGGAAAACAATCGTCGTGCAAAGCAAATGAAACGANAAAGCTATCTCCGCTTTCCTCAGCGCTGCATCATCTGAAAGCAGTGTGTGGAAATGANACGATAGAGCAAGACTTTGTCGTTTTTTCTATTAGCGATAAAAAACCAGCGACGCAAACGCACGANTGGTTTTGGCAAAGTGCGAGCGAATTTCCACGAGATGGAAAACCAGTGTACATCCAGATGGGCGCATCTGACGACAACCAGCATATTCTCTACACGCTTTTCAGTGGTAAACGCNTCATCGAGAGCGGTGTCATCGATCAAAGCAACGCTATCACAACGCGAGAATTTCGTTACAAAGAGGAATACGGCGATGGTTTACTATTTACCTGCGCGTGGGTAAGGGATGGAAAACTTTATTCCCACTCTGCTACGATTATGAAACCGCTTCCTGACAAACGANTNGACGTGAAATTCACTACGTTCCGCNATCGTTTACAACCAGGACAAACGGAAGAATGGACNNTATCTATACGTCGTCCCGAAGGCAAAACGCAGCGTTCGCAACTCATGGCTACGCTCTACGATATGTCTTTGGATAAAATACGAAAACATGAATGGCGTTTCANCCCGAATATCTATCANGATCTGCCGTCAACNCGTTGGTCTGGCGCTGGAAGTTATGGCGCTGCGTTGTCAGGTTATCAAGATCTGAAAATGTTGCCTGAACGTGCGCTCACAGTGAGCCACTTTGACGAAGAATGTCTTTACTGGAACACCGAAACACTTGTGCTTTACGGCAACGGACGCTTTTTCGGTGGTCGTCCGCAAGTGCTTTACTCTAAGCGTGCAGCGGTTGCCAAANCTAATGTAGCAGATATCGAAGAAGTAAGCACAGAAGCGGCAATCGAAACGGCTGCGTTTGCGGTTGATGCAACAGCAAACGGCGCTGACGAAGTGCAGAGTGAGAGTGCTAAAACATCNTCCGACCAACTTCGCGAGAATCTAAACGAAACCGCTTTCTTCTATACGAATCTCGCAACTGATGCAGATGGAAACGTAAAGGTTAAGTTTACGCTGCCCGATTGCATCACCTCGTGGCGCTTTATCGGTTTCGCGCACGATAAGTCAATGAATTACGGATTTACTGANGGNNTAACCGTTGCGAAAAAAGAACTCATGGTGCANCCAAACATGCCGCGTTTCATTCGTCGAGGCGACAACGCCACCATCACTTCACGCATNTTCAATTCGTCNTCCAAACGNCAGAGCGGAACGGCNATNATGCAACTCATCGACCCAGCAACGCAACAGGTTGTTTATTCACAAAAACGNNCTTTCGCTGTCGATGCACAACAAACNGCAAACGTTGAATTTAATTANACACCAAGCGACGTTAGCGANATATTGATTTGCCGCATCACCGCAGAAGGCAAGAATTTCAGCGACGGAGAGCAGCATTATCTCCCTATCTTGCCCGACAAAGAATGGGTAACCAATACATTATCTTTCACNCAAAACGAGGCNGGAACGCTGAACGTGGATCTTAAAAAATTATTCCCTGTAAACGACAAACGCAACAAACTAACAATAGAATACACAAACAANCCAACGTGGCTCATGGTGCAGGCGTTGCCAACCGTAGCGCAACCAAATAAAAACGACGCGATAAGCCTTGCAGCTGCGTTTTATGCAAACACCATTTCCAACAACATTCTCCACCAATCCAGCGACATCAAACAGACGCTCGAACTATGGAAACGCGAAAGCGGAAAAGAGACTTCGCTGATGAGTAGCTTGCAGAAAAANGAAGAACTCAAAGAGTTAGCGCTCGCGGAAACGCCTTGGGTGATGGAAGCAGAACGAGAGACGGAGCAGAAGCAAATGCTTATACAATTCTTTGATGAATCTATCGTCACANCNCGCTTGAATTCTTGTCGCGAAAAGCTGAGTTCGCTTCAGCGAAACGATGGTTCGTGGAGCTGGTGGCCTGGGATGCCAGGNTCGCGCTATATAACCAACACCGTATCTGAAATGTTGGTGCGNCTAAACATAATGTGTGGCAAGCAATCTCAAACAACTACGATGCTCAATCGTGGCATTAATTTCCTCGGAAAAGCATTGGTGAAAGAGATGAACGAGATTAAAAAACGCGAACTAAAGGGAGAAAAAAATATCTTNCCGAGCGAATCTTCTATCACAACGCTCTACATCATGGCTCTTGATGGAACAAAAATCTCGGGCGACGTGAAAGAAGCGCACAGCTTTATGTTGAATCGCTTACTCAACGTTCCGTCAGTCTATACCATCTTCGGAAAAGCGCGAACCGCAATCATCTTCGCCAAGAATGGACACACNGCGAAAGCAAATGAATTCTTGCAAAGCGTCAAAGAATACTCTGTCTATACCGAAGANATGGGACGCTATTTCGATACACGTAAAGCAGGTTATCATTGGTTTGATTACCACATCCCAACCGAAGTTGCAGCAATCGAAGCCATAAAGATGCTGCAGCCCGATGACAAGCAAACGGTTCAGGAAATGCAGCGTTGGCTTCTGCAAGAGAAGCGAACAACATGCTGGGACACGCCAATCAACAGCGTCAATGCAGTCTATGCGTTCCTAAATGGTGAAACNAATAAATTATCTCAACAAGGCAATCCTACAACGCTACGAGTTGACGGCGCAAAGCTTGAACTTCCGCAAGCAACTGCAGGACTTGGCTACGTAAAGACTGCNNTTAGCGGCACAAACGTGCAAACNTTCACCGCAGAGAAGCAATCTACGGGCACAAGTTGGGGAAGTATTTACGCACAGTTTATGCAGAATGTTGCAGAGATTAGCGATGCAAGCGCAGGGCTTAGCGTTACGCGCGAAGTGCTTGGAGATAAAAAATCATTGCATGTCGGCGATAAAATAACGATTCGTCTTACAATCAAAGCCGACAGGGNTTACGATTTTGTTGAGTTGATCGACAAACGTGCAGCGTGTCTTGAGCCCGTCAACCAGTTGAGTGGNTATCGCGGTGGATACTATTGCGCNCCGCATGACAACAGCACAAATTATTATTTCGACCAACTCCGAAAAGGAACGCACGTCATCGAAACATCCTATTACATCGACAGAAAAGGCTCGTACACAACAGGNACGTGCACCGTTCAATGCGCTTACGCAACAGGTTACGCAGGACGTGCTGCTGCAACATCTTTTGAAGTGAAATAAATCAACAAAATGAAAAGACATACTATTTTAATTACGCTCCTACTTTGCGCTTCTGGCGCAATGGCGCAAGGAATTACAGCCAAAGAGAACGTCATCGACTGCGGTCAAGTGGTCTATCGACAACCCGTAACCGCAACGTTTGAAATCACAAACAACAGCAATCAACCGCTATCGATTACAGATGTGCGCACCAGTTGCGGCTGTACGTCGGCAAACTATCCAACGACAACCATCGCGCACAACGAATCGGCTGCTATCACAGCGACTTTCGACGCNCAAACAATGGGACATTTCAACAAACAAGCAGCCGTCTTCACCAGTGCATCGAGTCAGCCGCTTATCTTGACGATGCGCGGAATTGTTGTAGATGAAATAGTAGATTTTGACGGCAAGTANCCGTTCCAACTCGGCAANNTNAACGTCGATAANACGTACATCGAATTCGACGATGTCAACAAAGGCGAAATTCCTTTGCAGAAAATCTATCTCCAAAACGCGTCAGACGAAAGCGTACANCCAACGTTTATGCATCTGCCTGAATACATTAAGACCGAAGTTTCACCTTCTACGCTCGCGCCACGTCGCTCTGGCGTCGCAACNATCTATCTCGACAGTCGAAAACTGCGTGATTTCGGATTGACACAGACGAGCATCTATCTCGGCTCTTACATCGGCGACAAAATCAGCGAGGAGAAAGAAATCAATATCTCTGCCATCCTACTCCCCTACTTCAGCGAAAGCGCTTTGCAACAGACGTCNANCGCGCCNCGCGTGCAGCTTTCTACCAACGAATTGAACTTGGGAGAATTNANNGGAAAGAAGAAANTGAAAGGCGAAATCACGATACANAANGTTGGAAATAGCACATTGGAAATCCAACGCTTGCAGATGTTTACGGAAGGCATTCAACTATCNNTNAGTTCCAAAAAGATAGCGCCACAACAAACGGCAAAACTGAAGGTAACGGCTATCGCGAAAGAGTTGAAGCACCAGAAAAGCAAACCGCGTGTGCTGATTATCACCAACGATCCACAACAACCAAAAATCATTATCGGCATCGAAGCNAAACAATGAAACAAGATACGACAAACGCACCGCAACCTACAAAAATCGGGCACGATCTTCAGATCGAAATCGATAGCGGAAGCGGATTCTGTTTCGGTGTAACCACTGCCATCAAAAAGGCAGAGGAGGAATTATCTAAGCACGATACGACGCTCTATTGCTTAGGCGACATCGTACACAACAGCGAAGAAGTTGAGCGATTGCATCGACAGGGTCTTATCACAATAAACCACGAACAGATGAAGTCGCTCCACAACGCTAAAGTGTTGCTTCGCGCGCANGGTGAGCCNCCAGAGACTTACGAACTGGCGAAACAAAACAATATCCAAATCATCGACGCCACCTGTCCNGTCGTTCTGCAACTGCAACGCCGCATCAAAAAACAGTATGACAGCAATCCCGACGCGCAAATCGTGATCTTCGGAAAAAAAGGTCACGCNGAAGTGCTTGGTCTTGAAGGTCAAACAAAAAATCAAGCCATCATCATCGAAAAAAAAGAAGATGCACGACGACTGGATTTCACACGCGATATTTACCTCTATTCGCAAACGACNAAAAATCTTGACGAGTTCCACCAAGTCATCGACTACATCCAAAATCATATTTCNCAAGACGCAACGTTCAAAAGCTTNGACACGATTTGCCGACAAGTGGCAAACCGAATGCCAAACATATCGGATTTCGCCAAAAAGCATGACCTTATNCTCTTCGTTTGCGGCAGAAAAAGCAGCAACGGCAAGGTTCTCTTCAACGAATGCTTGCACGTCAATCCNAANAGTCACCAAATAGAGAGCCAGAAAGAGATTCGCGAAGAATGGCTCGCAGGCGTTAAAACCGTAGGCATTTGCGGNGCAACGTCAACGCCTAAATGGCTGATGGAGGAATGTGCGGAACGCATCAAAAAAANGTAAGCAAAAAATCGACAGAAAAACAAACGAAAAATCTATCTCTAAAAACCACTNAAAAATCGCTCATTTTTCCGACCGAAAAATGGGCGTTTTTTTNACTNATTTCGTGTAAAGAAAANTTCCNAAAAACGCCGTTTTTTTAACATATTGCACCCAAAATTTTAACACAATTTTAACGCACTTTCGTCGCCAAAAATTTNTNTGCGAACACAACTCAATGATTTTTGACCCTATTTTTCGTGCATTTTTTTGTTAAAAAGCGTGTTAACAAATGTAAATGATATGAGATAGAAAATTATCTCACGTGAGATAGAAATTTATCTCACGTGAAATAAATTCGTAAACAGCGCTTCCGAAATCGCAAAACTGGTGCAAAAAATTCGCAAAAAAGCCACTTTTTGCACAAAAACGCGCGAATTGTGCAAAAATTTTATTGCGAAAAATTTATATTTCTTGCATAATCATCCAAAATCGCGCTTTTTCGCGAAAATTTTTTGCATTTTTCCACCGCGAAAATTGTGTAAAGAAATTTCGCAAATTAGAGAAATTTAACACTCGAAAAACACCCCACTTTTTTGGTTCATTTTTCGGCGATTTTTTTGCACAAAAACCACCCATTTTTTTCATGC
>Ga0065708_1014733_pt1 | contig 27751 bp, 26 predicted proteins | sample Hoacrofraction12_2_FD_59095 | JGI IMG/M metagenome (GOLD analysis project Ga0065708, IMG submission 59095) | Hoatzin crop microbial communities from Cojedes, Venezuela, sample from fiber fraction 12 v1 | ecosystem: Host-associated > Birds > Digestive system > Esophagus > Crop | place: Venezuela... | reverse complement strand
CGATGGCGGCAAAGCCGCAATTATCCATTATCCATTATCCATTGCGAGCTTGCTCGCCTTCCATTATCCATTGCGACGCAGTCGCTTTCCATTATCCATTTGAATATGATTTCGTTTTTGAAGAAAAACCGTGAGCTGCCCCTCCACATATTAGTGTGGACAGTGCTTTTCCTCTCGCCCTTGATGTCGAGGAGCGGAGAGAGGATGTCGATGAATGAATATATACTCAACCTCTCGGGAATGATCCCGCTGTTTGTGATATTCTACATCAACTACTTCTACCTCGCACCAAAATTCTTTATGGTGAAAGGGAAACGCACGCAGTTCTTCCTTATCAACGCCGTGATGATCGTCGCGCTCGCCATAGGCTCCCACTTATGGTTCTCCTACTATCGCCAGAACCTTGACCCCGACCGCACAGAGAAAACAGCGAAACAGGCAAGGAGAAGGGGGCCGAGCGTGCTGACATTCATCATCAGGGATATGCTGAACCTCTCGCTCACCACCGCCACAGCCACGGCGATAGTGATGACAAAGGGCTGGAACAGGCTCGAAACGGAAAGGCAGGAGGCAGAGAACGCCAGAGTGGAGGCGGAACTGAAAAACCTCCGTTCGCAGATAAACCCCCATTTCCTGCTCAACACGCTCAACAACATCTATGCCCTCACGGCATTCGACAGCGACAAGGCACAAGGGGCGATTCTTGAGCTCAGTCAACTCCTGCGCCACGTGCTGTATGACAACCAGCAGCCTTTCGTGCCTATCAACGACGAGGTGCAGTTTATACAGAACTACGTGAAACTGATGAAGATAAGAATGCCGGCCAACGTGCAGGTGAACGAGAATATCGACATCCCCGAGGGAAGTCAGACGGTGATAACGCCGCTGCTCTTCATCAGTCTCATCGAAAACGCATTCAAACACGGCATCAGCCCGTCGCAGCAGAGTTTCATCAACATCAATATCAGCGACGACAAAGGGAAAGTGACATGCTGCATAGAAAACTCCAACTTCCCCAAAGCCGACAACGACCGCAGCGGACACGGCATAGGACTGGAGCAGGTGCAGAAAAGGCTCGATTTGGCCTACCCGGGGAAATATTCTTGGGAGAAAAACGTTAAAGATAATGTGTACCAGTCGAAAATTATCATCGACACCACAACAAAAGCATAACGCCGAAACAAAAGCATAACGCCGAAAGGCATAAAACATATTCATTATGACACTTACGACAGCAATTATAGATGATGAGCCTTTGGCAGCGGCACTGCTGAAAAGCTATGCCGACAAAACTCCTTTCCTCAACGTGAAAGGCGTGTATAACAGTGCGGTGATGGCAATGAAAGACCTCCGCGAGGCTCCCGTGGACCTCATCTTCCTCGACATACAAATGCCGGAGCTCAGCGGGATGGAATTCGCCAAACTGCTGCCGAAACAGACACGAGTGGTTTTCACTACAGCTTTCAGTCAGTATGCGCTCGAAGGGTATAAAGTCACTGCCCTCGACTACCTGTTGAAACCTATCTCATACGAGGCGTTCCTCGGGGCAGCCAACAAAGCCCTCGACTATTTCGAACAGCTCGCGCCACAGGCAGCGGGAGGACAAGCTACAGCCAACAACGACAGCATTAACGACGAACGCTTCATCTTCCTGAAAAGTGAATACAAGCTCGTGAAAGTGGCGTTCGACGACATCCTCTTCATCGAGAACATGAAAGACTACGTGAGAATATTCCTCGACAACGGACAAAAACCGATTATGTCGCTGATGAACATGAAAACGCTCGAGGAAAACCTACCCTACCCGGAGTTTATGCGAACACACCGCTCATACATCGTGCACCTCACGAAAGTCTCAGTCATCGACCGCAACAGAATTGTATTCGGACAAAACTACATCCCCATCTCCGACTCATACAAAGAGGAAGTACAGAGGTATATCGATTCTCATACTCTATAATCACCTCCGGCGATTATAGAGTATGAGAATCGAATTGACAATTGACAATTGACAATTGACAATTAATATCGCCTTACGGCGATGGCGGCGAAGCCGCAAAGCTCTCCGCAGGAGCGTTCCCGGCCGGGCCGGTTTTGACCTAAAGCAAACAAAAAAAAGCTGCTGAAATCGGAGATTTCAGCAGCTTTTTTATTATCCATTATCCATTTTCCATTATCCATTCGTCAGATATATCTGACGATTTGCCCTGCTTTGAGCCTGGTGTTCATACCGAGGTGGTTCATATCGCAGAGTTTCTTCACGCTGACACCTCTTTTCCTTGAGATGGAGTAGAGGGTCTCGCCTTTCTGCACTTTATGATATTTAGCCACTGGTGTGTCGCCATATCTCTTTGTGGCTTTCTGTGAGGCGGCAGCTCTTGCTCTGGTGCTTCCCACCATTTCCGGTGAGTAGCTGCCATTGTTTCTCACGCCACGGAGTCTGGTGGCATTGCGTCCCTCACGCTCGTATGTGCGTTTGTGGAACACATAGAAGTCGCCCACAACATCCTGGTTGTAGAAGTCGAAGAGCAGTGCCGGGTTCAAGGCCACGCCACAGAGACGGGTCTCGAAGTGGAGGTGGCTACCAGTGCTTCGTCCGGTGTTACCGCCAAGACCGATAACGTCGCCGGCTCTCACGTCCTGATTCTCTCTAACGAGCTGTTTGGAGAGGTGTCCGTAGATGGTCTCGAGACCGTTGTCGTGTCTGATAACGATATATTTACCATATCCGCGACCTTCATACCTAACTATTCTCACTTTTCCTGAGAAAGCGGCTCTGATGGTATCGCCGATATACACCTTGATGTCAAGACCTTTGTGCATACGTCCCCAGCGGGCGCCGTAGTTGGATGTGAGCACGCGGCTCGGTGTCGGCATACAGAAATCGCGCAAGTCGATGCGGAAGCTGTCAGGGAGTGAAGTGGCACGGTGAGCATACACGTTTTCCCAGTCCTCATAAAGCTCTGAGGCGGGAAGTCCAGAATATTCTTTGTCGAGCAACTGCTGCAATTGTAAAGTATCCACTACTTGCATCCTTCTGTCGGTAGGAGCCTGCCTTGCGATAAGGTCTTGCGCCTGTGAAGGGGTTGAAAACAATGTGAATAAACTCACAAAAGCCGTAGTTGCAATATTTTTTAATTTCATAAAATTCTATTTAGTTAATAATAGCTGGTTGCACCCCGCCTGTCGGGGAGGCCCTAAACTTAGGTAAAAGCAATCCATTTTGCAAAAAATCGATGCAAAGGTACAAAAAAAATCTGAAACTGCTTACGCCTTAACGTTTTTTATTGCAATTTTATAACAGATTTAACATTTCGCCCTTTTTAATCGCAATTTCATAATCATAACGTCGAGAGAGAGGGAATTATTGTGCTTCGCCCAACAATTCCTTTGAGAAGGGTCTGGGGGTCATGCCCGGCCCGGCCGGGGACGCTCTTAGCAGAGGGCCTATGCCTACTGCGCAGGCAAATGAAAAATGAAAAACGAAAAATGAAAAATCTGGGAACGCTCCTGCGGAGAGCTTCTTCAGGACAAACCCGGCCCGGCCGGGGACGCTCTTAGCAGAGGGCCTATGCCTACTGCGCAGGCAAATGAAAAATGAAAAACGAAAAATGAAAAATCTGGGAACGCTCCTGCGGAGAGCTTCTTCAGGACAAACCCGACCCAGTCGGGGCAGCTCTTAACAGAGGACTTTTGCGAACGAAGTTCGCTTAATTCTCAATTCTCAATTCTCAATTCGCGCGCTTGCTCGCACTTGTCCGGGGGTGCTCTTACTAAAGAGTTTTTTTCTTGCTGTGTCATACCTTTTTAATTTAAATATTTAGACTTACCTTTTTCAGGTGTTTCTGCTAATATAGATGCTCGAATTTTACATTTTTCGGTCGAAACAGCAAAAAAAGTTGATAATTTGATAAAAAACGACTTAAAGTTTGGTGGTATGAAAAAAAACTTTATCTTTGCCCACAAATATATTACTTATTGAATATTATGGTTATATATATACGTTGAATAATATGAATGTAAAGGATATAGCAGAATATATGATAGCTTTGGTGAATGAATTTGCCAAACGTTTCAAATTGACAGACAAACAAGCGTTTCGGTATATGAAACGTTATGGAGCTGTGGATTTTTTCATACAGCATTACGATGCTGCCCATACTCAGAGTTTTGAGGATATGGTAGTTATGGTAAGGGATTTTTGTAAAAACAGAGGAGGGAAATTATAATGAAGCTATATCCGGCTCTTAATTCAGTTAAAACTCCGTTTTAACTGATAGCACTCCAATTAACAATAGATTTTTTCATTGCCTTAAGCGTTCTCCAAAGCAGCAGGTATTCGGGTTTGTTCTGTTCTGGGTCATCCTCGGCGATACGGCGGGCTTCATCGCGCGCCATTTGCACGATTTGTCCGTCGCGTGCTATATTTGCGATTTTAAGGTCGAAGGCCATGCCGCTCTGTTGAGTGCCTTCGAGGTCGCCGGGACCGCGCAGTTGCAGGTCGGCCTCTGCTATTTCAAAGCCATCGTTGGTGCTGCACATTATGTCGATGCGCTTTTTCGTCTCCTTACTGAGTTTGAAGGAGCTCACGAGGATGCAATAGCTTTGGTCGGCGCCGCGCCCCACCCTGCCCCGGAGCTGGTGGAGTTGCGAGAGACCATAGCGCTCGGCGTTCAGTATTACCATCACCGAGGCGTTAGGCACGTTCACCCCCACCTCTATCACCGTGGTGGCAACGAGAATTTGGGTCTCGCCTTTCACAAACCGTTGCATCTCCTCCTCCTTCTCCTTGCTCTTCATTTTGCCGTGCACCTTGCTCAGGGTATATCCGGCAAACACCTCCTTGAGAGCCTCGTATCCCTCTTCAAGGTTTTTAAGGTCGCTCTTCTCGCTTTCCTTGATCAACGGGAAAACGATATACACCTGTCGCCCGGCATTGATCTGTCGCCTGATGCCATCATAGAGCTGGGTCATCTGGTTGTCGTAGATATGCGTGGTGGTGACGGGCTTCCGTCCTGGCGGCAGCTCATCGATCACGCTCACGTCGAGGTCGCCATAGATGGTCATGGCGAGGGTGCGGGGGATGGGGGTGGCGGTCATCACGAGCACATGTGGTGGATAGTCGCTCTTCGCCCACAGCTTCGCCCTTTGCGCCACTCCGAAACGGTGCTGCTCGTCGATAACCACGAGTCCGAGCTTTTGGAATTGCACAGCCTCCTCGATTACGGCGTGTGTGCCCACGAGAATGTTGACCTCGCCGTTTGCCAAGGCCGTGAGTGTCTCCTCGCGCTTCTTCCCTTTCACGATGCCGGTGAGGAGTTCTGTGCGCAAGGGCATGTCGCCGAGCATCGACCGTATTGTGGCGAGGTGCTGTTCTGCGAGTATTTCCGTGGGCGCCATGATGCAGGCCTGATATCCGTTGTCGATGGCGAGTAGCATAGACATCAGTGCCACGAGGGTTTTGCCGCTTCCCACGTCGCCTTGTAGCAGCCGGTTCATCTGTCTGCCCGATGCTGTGTCGGCTCTGATTTCTTTCAGCACTCTTTTCTGCGCCCCGGTGAGCTGAAACGGCAGATGCTCATAGTAGAAGCCGTTGAAGATGTCGCCCACCTTCTTAAATATATAGCCTTTGTATTTGTTTTTCTGCGACAGCGAGTATCTGGCGATGCTGAGTTGCAGATAGAAGAGCTCTTCGAATTTCAGCCTCACCCTGGCCCTGTCGAGTTGCTGTGGCGACTGCGGATAGTGTATCTGCCTGAGAGCCTCATCGCGCGAGCAAAGACGCAGTCTGCTCGTTATGCTTGGCGTGAGCGTCTCGGGCAGCGGTGCGGTGAGTTTGTCGAGAAGCGTCCGTGTGAGTTTTTCTATCGCCCGGCTGGTGAGTCCAGTCTTTTTCATCTTCTCCGTGGTGGAGTAGTATGGCTGCATTCCCATGGTGTTGAGCTCCACCTTGTCGGCGTCCTCCACCTCGGGGTGCGCGATGTTTATCCGTCCGTTGAAGATTGTGGGTCGTCCGAAGATGATATACTCGGTGTTGACTTTTATTTTGTCGATGACGAACTGCGGCGGGTTGAACCAAACGAGGTCAGCCAGTCCTGTGCCGTCGGTGAAATGTCCCACCACCCTCCTTTTCTGCCTAATTCCGCCGTCGAAAATCTCGAAGCTGAGTATTTTGCCTTTGAGCTGCACGAAGGGCATGTCGGTGTTTATCTCCCTCAACGTATAAACCTTGCTTCGGTCGATATGCTTGTAAGGGAAATATTCGAGCAGGTCGCCGTATGTGCGCAGTCCGAGCTGCTCTTCCAATATTTTCTGCCGCCTCGGGCCCACGCCGGGCAGGAATTTCAAATCTGTGTCTAACAATCCGTTATGAATCTGTATTATTTTACGGAAAACTTATGAACCTTTTATATCTTACGGAAAACTTATGAACCCCGTATTATTTTACGGAAAAGCAATGAGTCCTTTATAATTTTACGGAAAAAACCGGCTTATATTGTTACTGAATTATGCAGTTTATTTCTGCACCCTTTTCTCAATATGCAGTGTCTGGTCGCAGTAGTCCACCACCGCTGGTCTGTGTGTGATGAAGATCACTGTTTTGTTCTTTTCTCTCATAATATTTCCGAGCAGTCGCCGCTCTGTGTCGGGGTCGAGTGCGCTGGTGCTCTCGTCGAAGAGCATGATGGCGCGGTCGCGGAGCAGTGCGCGGGCGATGGTGATGCGCTGTGCCTGTCCTTCGGAGAGTCCGGCTCCTTTCTCGCTGCACACGGTGTCGAGACCGTCGGGCAGTTGCATCACGAAGTCAGCGCAGGCTTGTTTGAGTGCCTCTTCCATCTGCTCGTCGGTGGCGTCGATACGTCCTAAGAGGAGGTTGTCGCGGATGGTGCCGCTGAGCAGTGTGTTGCCCTGTGGCACATACACGAAGTTGCATCGCATGCGTGCTGACAGCTCTTTCTCGTCCTCGCCATTATAAAGAAGCACGTGTCCGCTCTGTGGTTTCAGCAGTGCGAGGAGTATTCGTGTCAGCGTGGTTTTGCCGCTGCCTGTCTCGCCCAATACGGCGGTGCTGGAACCGGGGAGAAAATTGAAGTTGAGCTTCTCCAACACGGGTCCGTCGGCGTCGTTGTAGCTGTATGTTATGTTTTCGAGTTTTATGCCTATCGGCGCGTCGAAAGGTATCGGCTCCCCTTGTTCTTCGAGCGGGTCGTCCTCGAGTTCCATAAGTCTTTCGGCGGCGGTGAGCACCGACACGTATGCGGGGAGTATCTGTGCGATGTTGCGCGCCGGCATCTGTATGCGGTTGACGAGCTGAAGAAATGCCGTCATGCCTCCGAAGGTGAGGGTATGGTTATAAAGTCTCACGGCCGCCCAGAGGAATGCGATGAGATAGCCGAGTGCGAAACCGAGGTTGAGAATGAAATGGCTGAGCAGCGAGAAGGCGGTGCGCTTCACCACCCTTTTGCGCAGTCGGCTCTGTGTGTTTTCGAGTTTTCCCACCATTATGTCGTCGCTCTCGAGGGTTTTTATGAGCATCCGGTTTTGTATTGTCTCTTGCAATACGCTCTGCACCTCGGAGTCGCTGCTTCTCACGTCGCGCGTGAGTTTCCGCATCTTGCCCACATAGAGTTTGCTGAAGCCGATGAAGATGGGGAGGATGCCGATGGTGATGAGTGCGAGCATCTTGTCCATCATAAAGAGGTAGAAGAAAGCACCGAGAAACATTCCGAAAACCGACACGGTGTTGGGGATTGTCTCTGTGAGGAATTTCACCACTGTCTGCACGTCGCTTTCGAGACGGTTTAATACGTCACCGCTATGGTGTGTCTCTTTGCCGTTCCATTGTGCCTTGAGCATCCGGTCGAGGAGGCGTTGCTGCATTTTGTTTTGTGCTTTGATGCCGAGTATGTTTTCACCCAGATCTCGCTGATGCGCACGGCGAAGTCGCAGAGTGTGAGTCCGCCCATGAGTGCCACGGCCCAGTAGAGTGCGTTCAGGGTGAAATGCTCCGACCTGATGTTTTCGCCGATGCCAATCATTCCGGCGGCGATGTCCATGGCCCTTTGTGTCGCCCATACGGAGGCGAGCGACACCAGCACCTCGATGATGCCCAAGGCGGCATTCAAGAACGCCTGGAGGCGATTGCCCTTCCATGCCTTCCACAACCACTTTATAATCGTCGTGGCCCCGTATTTCGACTTCTTAAACGGTTCGTACTCTATATGTCCCGGTGGTCTCATAATTTTTTATTATCGCACGTCAGCTCCCCACATCAGTTTGTCTCTCATAGTGTGGAAATAGCTGTTACCTTTTTGTTTCACCACTTGTATCTCGTATCCGGCCTTTCTCATAGTGATGCCGATACCCTCCTCGCATTTCACGCTTCTGCCGTCAACGGCGATGAGGAAGTTGTGGCTTCTGCTTGCCACGCTGAGTTCTATCACGCTGTCATCAGGCACCACGATGGGTCGGATGTTCATACTGTGAGGAGCCACGGGAGTGATGCCAAACACGCCACACGATGGAAGCAGAATCGGTCCGCCATTAGAGAGACTGTATGCCGTACTGCCTGTAGGTGTGGTAACTACCAGTCCGTCGGCTTGGTAGGTGGTGAGATATTCGCCATTGATAGTTGCCTTGATAGAAATCATGGAGGCATTGTCGCGCTTGAGCACGGAGATGTCGTTGAGAGCGAAAGGACACTCCGGGAATTTCCCGTCGGAGGTCTCTATCTGCAGCACTCCGCGGCTTTCGATGTCGTAGTCACCGTCGTAGATGGCTGTTATCGCGCTCTCTATGTCTGATGGACTGATGTCGGCAAGGAATCCCAACCGCCCCATATTCACTCCCACGATGGGGATGTTCTTGGGTCCCACATGTCCGGCAGACTTGAGGAACGTGCCGTCGCCGCCCATGGAGATTACGAAGTCGGCGGAGAAGTCGCTGTCCTCAAACACCTCCGCATCCCCGACGTCGATGAGTTGCTCCTTAGTGATGAAATTGTAAAATTCTTTCTCTATCATCACTTTGGCATCGCGCTGTGAGAGGCAGGCGAGAATCTTTTGGATTGACGCCGACTTCTTGGCCTGGTAAACGTTGCCGAAAATGGCAAAACGCAATTGCTTATCTGTCATAATATGCCGTTTTTATTTTTTTATCATTTTTCCTTACGTTTTTTCGGGATTTTTGTGTACCTTTGCCCTCGAAACGTGGAATGCCGCTGCAAAAATATACATTTTTGACGAAAAAACGGCATTTTTCACGATTTTTCAATCAAAATAGGGCTAAAATAGCATAAGAGCAATGCTGCATCAGCCGTAAAATGGCTATATGACCCCATTCTGGCAAACAAAATATTACTAAATAAAAATATTGTATTATGGCAAAAGTATTTGAATTTTTAGCTGACGGCTTCGAGGATATCGAGGCTTTAGGACCTGTTGACATCTTCCGTCGCGGGGGTGTGGAAATACAAACAGTAAGCGTGAATGGCAGCGACTGCGTTACATCCGCACATGGTATAACAGTGAAGGCAGACGTGAAATTTGAGGATGCAGACTTCAGCGGCGCCGACCTCCTTATGCTGCCTGGCGGACTGCCCGGAGCAACGAACTTGGGCGACCATGAGGGTTTGTGCAAACTGCTCACCGAGCATGCTGCCAAAGGTGGTATGATTTCGGCTATCTGCGCCGCTCCTATGGTGCTTGGCAAACTCGGTCTTCTCAAGGGCAAGCGAGCCACCTGCTATCCGGGCTTCGAAAAATACATGGAAGGTGCTGAATACACAGGTCTCCTCTTCTCCCACGACGGCAATATCGTGACTGGCGAGGGTCCGGCAGCAACATTCCCTTACGCCTACCACCTCCTCAGCAATTTCATCGATGAGGGCAAAGTGAAGGAAATAGAGAGGGGTATGATGTTCACCCACCTCATCAAGGGAAGATAAAAATCCCTTATCTGTTAAAAAGGAATTTTGGCAAAAGATGAAAGAATCGATTAGAATACGGAATGTAGGTCCTTTGACAAACGTGGCTATTGATGACATCCGCCCGCTGACTGTTCTAATAGGAGAGTCGGCAAGCGGTAAGAGTACGCTTATGAAAGCCATAGACCTGATGCGTTATATTTATAAGATGGCAAACATACGTTGCTATCTAAAGAATGCCAATATAACAAAATCGCCTTTCCGTTTCAGCTTTAAATCTCTTCTGCAAGATGATTTGCGTAATGACATAACAGAAAAGTCGGATATAGAATATACTGTTGAGATAAATGGACGGAAATATGTTTCTACATTCAAAAATAACCGGCTGACGGTGGAGACGGAAATTCCTAATGAAGACTTGGTTTTCATAAAAGAGTCATTTATAGCAGAAAGCAGAAGTCTTATTCCCACATGGATAATGCAGAAGTCGGGAGAGGCACGTATGGGCTATTATTTCAATGAGACTTATCAAGACTTTAATTACGCCACCGATGCGTCGGCGGTTCAAGCCTTAGATTTGTTTGGACTGGAAATGACAGTAAACAAGACAAGCGACAAGGGCAAAAAGATTATGGTAAAACCTGCTGATGGCAGCTATGAGCCATTAGAATTGCGATATGCTTCTTCTGGTATTCAGACCACTGCCCCATTAGTTGCAATAGTAAGATATTTTGCTTCAGACTTTTCCTTTAAAGACGCTTTCCGGCGTTCCGTTCTCGACTATCTGTTTACTCAAGACCGTATGTCGCAATACAGGCCTGAAATAGAGTTCACGGATATGCCGAGGTTCGTAAATATTCATATCGAAGAGCCAGAGCTAAGCATCTATCCCACTATGCAGTGCCAGCTGATGAATGAGCTCGTGAAAACAGCTTTCCATTCGTGCAAGCAGGACCGCCGCCTCACTTTGATGATGGCGACGCACAGTCCATACATTATAAATTATCTTAACCTGCTCCTTCAAGCCGGTTATTCAGAAAACGGCAAGAACGCATATCCATATCTACGCCCTGATGACGTGGATGTATATAAGATTGAAAACGGCAAAATAGAGTCACTGATGTCCACAGATAACAACACCGGGCGAATAGTTGTCGATACTCTTGACCTATCAGAGCTTTACTTTGCAGACTCGGATTTATGACAATGAATTTGAATTGAGATAAAATGGATTACGTGATAATTGTGGCTTCCGGCCACGGCACGAGGATGGGGAGTGATATCCCGAAGCAGTTTTTGCCTCTCGAAGGGCGGCCGATAGTGATGCGCACTATCGACCGATTTAGAGAGTACTCGGCGGATTTAGGGATAATATTGGCATTGCCAAAAGGGTATGAGGAATACTGGCAGAAGTTGTGCGAGGAACATAGCCTCAACGATAAGAACCTCAAGGCTTGCAGCGGCGGCGAGACACGATTCCACTCGGTGAAGAACAGTCTTGCCCTGATTCCCGACGATGCACAAGGACTCGTGGGTGTGCATGACGGAGTGAGACCTTTAGTGAGCGTGGAAGTGATAAAAAAATGCTACGACACAGCTAGGCAAGGGAAGTCGGTGGTGCCGGCAATACCCGTGTTTGAGACAATCAGACATATCATCGACCTGCCCGAAAGCAGCGAGACCGTGCCTCGCAAAGACTATCAGCTCGTGCAAACGCCGGAGGTCTTCGACATTCAACTGCTCAAGAAAGCCTATCTCCAACCTTATCGCGACTTTTTCACCGACGACGCATCGGTCGTAGAGGCGATGGGAGAGACGATAACCCTCGTGGAAGGCAACCGCGAAAACATTAAAATCACAACACCCATAGACATGGCTATCGCAAAAGCGACTCTTTCTAATTAAAGAAGATATACAGCGCGACCATCACGATGGCGAGCAGCGACCAGGCGACAACGACACCTTTGGATGTCTTGGCGCTTACAGGAGCGGGGATAGAGTATTCTTTCCCGCTCTTGTCGGCTAAGCTCACCACTGCCATGGCAGCGGCGATAACCACGAAAATCAGGAAGGAAAGCATCATGAAGTGAGGCCAGAAGTCGTATTTCTCTGCCGGCAGCACCCACAAGTACATCACTCCCACGCCGATGCTGAAAATGGTGCCTATCGTAAGAGCCATATTCGCGGCACGCGTGGTGGTGCGCTTCCAAAACACGCCGAGCAGGAACACGGCGGTCATCGGCGGGGCGATAAAACCTAATACCGACTGGAAAACATTGAAGAGGTTGAGACCGCGGATGCTGTCGATAGCCACGGTGAGCACCACGGCGATGATACTGCCGACAAGGGTGACGATACGTCCGACGCGCACAATCTCGCCCGGGGTGGCCTCCGGAGAAAATTTCCTCACATAGATATCCATTGTAAACACGGTGCTGAGGGCATTCAAGGCACTGCTCACGGTACTCACCAAAGCGGCGGTTAGCACAGCGAACACCAGTCCCACCATACCCTGCGGAAAGAGGTTTGTCACCATAGTGAGATAAGCCTCATCGGGATTTTTCAGCGTTGGGTACAAAGCGAAGCAAATCACTCCCGGAAGGATATACAAAGGCACGTCGAGGATTTTCAGCCATCCACAGAAATTCGTGCCTTTCTGCCCCTCGGTGATGTCGCGCGCGGCAAGCACCGGCTGCACCATACTCTGGTCGGTACACCAGAACCACACTCCCATTATCGGGTAGCCGAGAATTATCGGAAGCCACGGGAAAGCAGGGTCGTCATTGGGCTTAAACAGCACCCAGTAGTCTGCCGGCACCGCGGATGCCAACGTCCCCACTCCACCGAGCTTGATAATGCCGGCGATGGTGAGCGTGGCACTCACGAGAATAAGGAGAATCATCTGATACACATTCGTATAGGCCACTGCCCGCAGACCGCCGAGCATCGTGAAGAAGGCGGAGATAAAGAGCAGTATCAATGCCGACGCCCACATCGGGATGTCGAACACCTGACGTATCAGCACGCCGCCGGCGAAAAGAGTGAGCGCAAGCCACGAGATGATAATCGTTACTATCGTGTACCACGCCAGGATATTACGGGTGCTCTGTCCGAACCGCAAGCCCATAAACTCCGGCAATGTCGATACGCCCGCCCCAAGATACCTCGGAGCGAAGACGAAGGCCAACAAGGCGATGAAGATAAACGCATACCACGCATAATTTCCCGACACGATGCCAGTGGTGAAACCGGCACTCGCGGAGGCGATGAGCATCGACGGACCCACGTTGGTGCCCCACATCGAAAAACCGATATGATGCCAGCGCAAAGAGTGGTTGGCCAAAAACAAACTCTCGTCTTTCTTACGGCGGCTGCTCGCCCAAAGACCTATCGAAATCAGAACTAAAAAATAGCCTGCCAATATACCCCAATCGAGGTTTTCCATATAATGTGACTCCATAATGGTCAATGAATAATGAAAAATGAATAATGAAAAATTAATACTCAATTCCGTCGAAGTTGCCGTCGATATGCAAGATGACAGTTTTGCTAAGGTCTGCCTGGTCGGTGCATTCCACATCCTCCGCGAGCAGTGGGATTTCCGTGCCAGGGGCGACGAATACCGGCATTTGGTCGAGCGGTGTTTCGACATCTCTGAGCCATCTGTCTCCCTCGAAGGTCTCTCCGGTGAAGAAGTTTGTCCATTGTCCTGGCGGCAGGTAGATGTCGCGTTTGCCCTCGCTGTTCATCACCGGTGCCACGAGGAATTTGGAGCCGAAGAAATATTCGTCGTCGATATGCCAGCACTCCTTGATTTTCGGGTAGTGCATCAGCAGCGGGCGCAGCATCGGCCAGCCGGTGGCGGTGCATTCTTTCGCCTCTTGCATGATATACGGCAGCAGACGGTAGCGGAGTTTCCACCAGCGCCTCACGATGTCGGCGACATTCGGATAGAACCATGGCTCACGCTTGCATGTGCCGTGGTATCTGATATGCGATGTGAAGACGCCAAACTGTGTCCATCTGACATACACGTCGTCGGCCACGGGCGAGTTCATGAAGTCGGGTGCGCTGTGATAGCCCGGCACGTCATGGCTCCAGAAGGCGAAGCCGGAGAGCGACAGGTGCAGTCCTCCTCTGAGCGACCCTGCCATGCCCTCCCAGGAGCTGGCGCAGTCGCCTCCCCAGTGCAGCGGATAGCGTTGGCATCCTGCCCATGCCGAGCGTGCCCATTGTATTCCCTCGCCTGTGGCGTCGCGTGTTATCTCGTATGCCGCCTTCTGATACAGCAGCGCATAGATGTTGTTGAGTCTTTCCGGCTCCATGCCGTAGTATTCGGCGTCGAGGTGTATGTTTTCCCCGAAGTCGGTTTTTATGCACGCCACTCCCATGTCAAGGAGGTTTTTCAGCAGTCCTTTATACCATTCCACTGCCGGCGGATAGGTGAAGTCGATGGTTCCGGCGTAGTCGAGGTTTGAGAAGTTGCTACCGCTTCGCTCCTGCTGGTGATTCACCTTGCAGATATAGTTGTTCTTGCGTGCCTCGTCGATTTGCTCCGCCTCCTCGGCAACGTATGGCAGTTGCCAGAGCGACACTCGGAAGCCGTTGTCCTTAAGGCGTTTCAGGAATCCTGGCGGGTCGGGGAAGCGCTCGGGGTTGAATTTCCATTCGCAGAGCCAGTCGGTGCGGAACCACCCTGTGTCTAAGTGTATCACGTCGCAGGGGAAGTGCTCCTTTCGCATTCTGTCGCAAATTTCTTCCACCTCCTTGGCGCTGAAATATGTCATGCGGCTCATCCAGATGCCGAAGCTCCAGAGCGGTGGCATCTCGGGGAAGCCGGTGAGCGAGCGGTAGGAACGGAGGATTGCCTCGGGCGAGTCGCCGCCGATTAAGAAGAGGTCGAGGGTGGCGCGGTCGCACATAAACTGCACCGAGCGTGTGGAGTGGTCGGCGAGCGAGAGTTTGCAATAGTCGTAGGTGTGGTAGAACACGCCATAGAGGCGGCTCGAGAGATAGAAAGGTATGTTTTTGTATGCCCTGCGGTTGTTCACGCCCTGGCCGTCCTGATTCTTCAGTTGAAAGGTCTGACCGCTAAGGTCCATTTTCCTGAACCTCTCGCCTGTGCCGGTAAAACACTCCTGTGCCTTGCACTTAAACGAAATCGTCGCCCTGTCGCGGGAATAAGCAGGGGCATGCTCCCCTTGCGATACTGAAGTTTGTCCGGAAGTCGATGCCGATGCCAGCCCTGAAGCCGATGCCAGCCCTGAAGCCTCTCTCGAAGCCGATGTCGATACCTGCCCCAAAGCCAGCCCTGAAGCCGATGCCGATGCCGACACCATCCTTTTTTGTCCGGCATTTGTATTTTCTTCGGTAATCTCCACTGCACCGCTTGCGGTGCCACCTCTCACTGCAAAATCTCCGATTTTGCCACCTCTCACTTGGTTTTTGCCGTTCCGGCAAAAACCTATCGGCAGTGCATCGTATCTTGGCGGCGAGAAGTGGTCGTCGCTGAGTTCTATCGGTTTGTTGATGTCTCCGTCGGGATAGAAGGTGATGCGCGGTGCCGGCTGGGGTTCCGGGAGGAGGTCGCTCCAGAAGTCTATCTGTATCGGACTTTTATCTATTATCGCCCTAAGTTGCTCTGTATATGCGGTATAGACATAATAGATGTCGCCACGTTTCTCTAATCGCAACGGCTGTTTGCGGTCGTGAATGGACTTGTCAATCATCTCCGACTGCTCCACCATCTCGTCGCCGGTCATCGTGATAAAGAGGCGCAGCATCTTGTACATATATGCCCTGATGACGAGGGTGTATGTTTCTTGCGGTTCTTCTGTGTCGGGTGCCATATCGTTTTGCAGCAGTTGTTTTTGGAAGGGGATGTCAATAAGGATATCCCCGTCTTTCTCTCTGATGTTCTCAGGCTCCCATGCCTTCCACAACGACTCGTCCTTCGCCAAATTCGGGTCGAAGTCCATAAAGTCGAACAAATAATAGTTAGTCTGCTTCATATATCAATATACTTTAATTTCTTCAAAATAAAAAACTTTAAGACAAACCCGGCCCAGCCGGGACCGCTCTTGCAGAGGGCTTTTTGCGGCGCAGCCGCCATCGCCTTTGGCGATATTAATTGTCAATTGTCAACCTTTCGGTTAAGCGAGGGCAAAGGAAGCTTGCTTACTTTGCTGAGCGTGAGAAAGGTCGGCGAAGCCCATTATCAATTGTCAATTGTAATTTGGCTCCGCCAAATTACATTAGGACCGGGCTTGTTGTCGCCAAACTTATTTTGATCGCACTTATTTCCGGTGATGGTATATCCGTCGGTAGCCTCATCAAGGTAGATATAGAAGCCTCTGTCATTGGTGGCGTATGGGGCATTTCCGAGGTTTGTGATAGTATTTCCGGAGATTGTGGAGCCCGGCTGATTTGAGAGGGTATATACCCCTCCTGCGTCATAAAGTTGTTTTGCGAAGCCGTCCACGGTGTTGTTGTCGATATGGTTGTCGCCTGTTCCGCAGTCGTCGGTGGTCCATCCCCACCCCACGCAGATGCCGGAGTAGTTCACGTCTTTCACCGTGTTGCCTTTGATGTTCGTATGCCTGACATACCCTGCCGCTATTCCCACTGCTCCCCAGTCTTCGTTTGTTGCATCCACAATACTATTATCGATAATATCTATCCTTTCGCAGAAGTCATTGTCGTCGGCTCTGAACGGCTTGTGTACGTCGGTATTCTCCTCTCCGAAGGAGCCAGCCATTATCGCCGTGCCTCCGATGTCAGTAAAAGTGTTGTTTGCAATGCGGATGCTTTTGTCGCCTACAGGATAGTCGAGGGCGGTGGCTGCGAGGTGTTGGAAGGTGCAGTTTCTAAAGTCGAGCCTTTCAGCGTGTCTGATGCTCACCGCTGCCTGCGGACGCCGAATCCATGCCTGGTTTTCGAGAGTGCTGCTCCATGGGAAGCCCGGTGTTTGGAGTTTGTATGCGTCGATGAGTGCGAACCCTCCTTGCAATGTAACATGTCCTTGAGTCGCCGGAGTCGTCCAAGCGGCATATTCAAAGGTAATGCCGTCGAAAATAATATCCGTTATTTTCTCCTGTCTTGTGCCTTGCGCCACCACGAGGGCAGTGGCTGCCGGGGCAATGGCTTTCGCCGTGGCTGCTGTCTCGCCGGGTCGCGGCATATAGTATATCCGCCCGCTTTCGGGGTCTTGCCACCACTCTCCCGGCTCATCCAAAAACTGCCGTGCGTTCATCAGCATATACGAGGAGTTGCCTTTCTCCCCTCCTATAATCGGCTGCGGCCAAGGGTGTTCAAATTCAAGACGGCTCTCCGGCTCATAGAATGACAGCACGGCATATTTCCCGTCGTTGCTGATACCCGATTTATTTCCGTCGATGATGCCTGACTTGCCGTCGCTGGCACCCGATTTATTGCCGCTGGTATCCGTTTTATTGCCGCTGCTGGCACCCGATTTATTGCCGTCAGCAGCCATTCCTTTCACGACACTTTCCCGCAAGTCCTCCTTTCCGATAATCTTTATATCTTTCACTCGCAGTATTGCCGTTGCCCAACGTTGGTGAACCATTATCTCAAGTCCCGGGGCATCGTTGATGCTTTGTATCTGCTGCGGAGCGGGAATCGTTATTGTGCGGTCGTCGGTGTTGAAGTCGGTCATTCGCTGCATGGTGTATTCGCCAAACTGCGATGCTCTTAGTGCTTTCCGGCCGTTCACCCAAAGTTGTCTTATCCAAAGCTTGTTGCCGTTATAAGTTGGCGCGTCGGCAGTTAAGAGGTTGCCCTCCTGTTTCCAAGAGTTGGTGCTGGCGGTATTGCCTAAGTTGGAGCTGGCGGTATTGCCGAAGCTGGCACTTCCTGTATTGCCAAAGCTGGAGCTTTCAATATTTCCGAAACTTATTCCTCCGCTGATGCTTGCTTTTCCTGCCTCTTCGGCTTTGATTATAGTCGGGCTTTGCTGTGTTCCGCTGTCCTCGGGTCGGATATACACCGGCTCGTCAAGCACATACTCCCCATTGAGCATCGTAATTGTGATGCCTCCATTAACACGTGCGTCGCCGAGCCTTCTCCACTCGCGAGCCTCACGCAGCGCCCTCTGCAGAGTGCGGAAAGGCGATAGCCTCTCACCTGTCGCCCGGTCATTGCCCAAAGGCGACACATATATCTCCCCTGCTGTCGCCGGACAAGCAACAGCAAGCAATAACATCATTCCTATAATCCTTATCTTCATAATCAGCCTCCATTATCCATTGTCAATTGGATTTTCCGTTCGATATTTGGGAGTACATTTTCCACATCATCCCTGTGAATTGCGATACGGAAAAAATCATTCCCTGCCACTCCTTTTATTATATAGTGGTGGTTTTCCACTTTAAAGAAGGGTTGTTTCAGTTGCCTCATAAAGATGAAGCTCCCCAAGTTCAGAGCCCCTATTTTTTCGATATCTTCGATTGTCAGTGGTCTGTCAAGCAGGTAGTCGAATGCTGTCCACCCGGCTTCCATACACTGTTCTCTCGACCTTACTCTCTCCATTCTCTTTTCTATCTCAACACGCCGCAAGGCGTAAATTTCTCATTTCTCACACAACACGCCGGAACGGCGTATAATTATCCATTCTCATTTATCAATTTGCAATCTGTGCAACAGCTTGCAACAAGCTCTCTATTTCCTCATCAGTAGTGAAGTCGCTGATGCTCACTCTCACCGAGCCTCTCAATGCCCCGAAGTGCTTGTGTATCAGCGGACTGCAATGCAATCCCGTCCTCACGGTGATGCCGTAGGAGTTTTGCAATATGTATCCAACGTCGGCGGGGCTCATTCCTTGTATATTAAAACTCACCAACGGACCTGAGAGCCTTCCGGGCCATTTATAGGCTTTGCATATCTTATCGGCATACTGCTGCGACAATGCGGAGCGCATCATTTCCTGCATCTCCTTTTCTTTCTTCAGCGAATCCCAGATATTTCCCCACCCCAAAATTTCCACTTTCGGAATTTTGTAGAGCCCATACCTAAGGTCCGCCATTTTTGTCTGTATCTTCTCGCAAATGTTGTCGATGCCTCTCTTTTTCACATATTCCACACCTGCGAGCAGTCCAGCGATGCCGGGCATATTCTGGGTGCCTGGCTCAAAGGATATCTCATCGCCGGCAGCGTATTGCAACTTCCAACTGTCGGTGCCTGTTCCTCCGAATACCACGGGTCGCAGAGGCACGCCACGTTTCACATAGTATCCTCCAGTTCCGGCGGGTCCGAAGAGGGCCTTGTGTCCGGTAAAAACGGCGATGTCCACGTCCCAGGCGTCGATGTCCACGGGCAGGCATCCCGCACTTTGCGATATATCGACAGCCACGAGGATGCCGTTGCGGTGGACGATGTCGGCAATCGCCCGCATATCGGCTTGCACGCATCCGGTGACATTCGAGCAATGGCTCACGAAAAGAACACCTCGAAAATCCTCCCCCGTGGGCTTGGCTGTCTGTTCATCAGACTCCGAGGTTTCCCATTTCACCCTTACGACACGCCCTTTGGTTTTCGAGGCGACCTCTTGCGGCTTCGTCGCTTGTTTCTTCGACCTTATCTGCCGCTTTAAATCTTCATCTGCAGGCAGCAGCCCATTATGGTCGCATTCCACCACCTTGTATCCGTCTCCGAGGATATTGGCTATCGGTCGTAGCACGCTGTTGTGCTCGCTTTCGGCAACGAAGACCTGTTTTCCTTCGAGCGGCAAACCGTATATTATTCTGTTGAAAGTCTCTGTGGCCCCGCTGCAAAAGAAGAGCCGCTGGTAGTCTTTGATGCCGAGCAATGCCGCCAGCTCCCGCCGGCACTGCTCCATTACATCCCCCTCTGGCGAGGAGGCGCGGTGCTGTGCCTCTGGCGGCTGGTCGATACAGTCTTTCACGGCCTTTGCCACGCTCTCGGGCTTAGGCCAGGTGGTGGCGGCATTGTTCAGGTATATCATAAAATATTAAAATTCAAAGATTTTAGCTTTCGAGTACCTTAGACGTAAATTTAGCTTTCGTGTACCTTAAATTTCAAAGGCTAATCTTTCAAGCACCTAAAATATAGATTTAGCTTTCAAACACCTTAAAGTGCATCACGTCGGCAATCTGTTTCAGCATTTTCATATAATCGCCGAAGATAAGCACCTGGTGGTGTCCGAAGCCGGCGAGGTTGTGCATAAACTTGCGCGCGTCATCCATCTTAATATAGTAGTACGGACTGCAATACACCTCCACGAATTCCGATTTCAGCACCTCTCCCACTTTCACGCTCATGGTGTCGGCCATCGGGTTGAAGCGTCCGAGGGTAACGTATTTGTCGTCGTTCTCGGTGAAGTCCACCTGCAGCTTTCCTCCGAAGCCCTGTCCGGTGAATGCCCACAGCTTATAGTTAAGGGGTTTCTTACCGTATCCGTTCATTTTCAGTGCCGGCACGGCGTGGTGTATGCGTATCATTTCCTCGGTCTCGAAGTTGGGGTTGCCCATGAATGCCGGGCGGTATGCGGCGTGCTGCATAATCACCATTGCGAGCAGTGCGTTGAGGTCTTCCTCGCATCCGCTGGGTATTCCCTCGTCTTTCATCAGCGAGTGACAGGTGCAAGGTGTGAATTTCCTGTTTTGCGGTATCTCGGAAGTGCACAGCTCGTGGCATGCTGTGGTGAATGCGTTGCAGTCGTATTCGTCCATCATCCTCTTGGCAGCGAGGTAGTATTTTATGTCGTTTATAAACCATTCTTTCCTTATCTTCGTCTCCAAGGCGCCTTTAAACATTTTCTCTGCTATCGGTAGGGCCTCCTCGTCGCTTATCTGGTCGAAGTATTTCATAATATTCATAAACGGCATTTTCACCACTTCCATTCCGTAGCGCTGGCGTATCAGCTCCGGGTCGCGGATAAGACTTTGCAGTCCGAAGGGCGGTGTGCTTCCAGCCGTGAGCACGAGCGCGCGGGTGTTGGCGGTGCATTTCCTCACCCAGAGGGCATGTGCGATTTCATTGAGGTCTTTGATGTCCATTGCCACGTATGCCTCTATGCCGATGCTGCGGCAGTAGGCAGCGAAGTCGATGCCCTCATTGCCGTTTTGCATTATCACCACTGTCTTGCGATACCGCTCGAGCTTTGGAATGCGCCAGTTCATACAGAGGAAGAAGTCCACCTCCTCGATGTCCTCTTCGATTTTGGCATACACCTCCTTGGGCACCACGAAGGTCTCGTTGTAGCGTGCGTCAACAGCCGGGAGCATCTCTATCTCGGGTGTCGCCTTCTGCAATTCCTTCACAGCTGCGTCGAAGGCCTCATCGGCGGCTTTCTTCTCTGCCTCGGGGGTCATATCCTCTTTATACCCTGCCCTGCACGGGCCTTCCCAAAAATGGGTGTGGGTGAGGCAACCGATAATGGGCCTCACCCTCAATTTCATTTCGATAGTTTTCTCTTTCATTTTGTCTTAATAGAATTGTTAATTTTCTATTAAGACGAATGGCTGGTAACTTTTGTAATTACCTTTTGCGGATATTTCGCTCATTTTCAGCAAATACGATATATTTTTTAAAATAATTAACACTTTGATGTAAAATTGACAAAATAACATACGGTTTGTTAAGGAATTATAAATGCAAAAAAAAAACAAGATTTTTCTTTTGACAATAATTTTTTTTTGTAACTTTGCCCCCGAATATTACAAACAAACAATTAAACCTATTTTATATATGGAATTAGCCTTAACAAACATTGCGAATTCTTATGCAGAAGAATATTGCAGCGACGCGATTTATCCAGCGCATCTTTTCAAGGCCACACTCCACAAGGAGACAGGCTTGGTGGATTTCATCGAGAAAGAACTCGACAAAGACTATTATTACCTGCAAGACTGGGCAGACATACAGATGCAACTGGCACCACGCGCCGTAAAACCCATGAGAGGGCTCGAACTCTCTGATGAGTCGCAGGCGGTGATGGACGAGGCGGAAAACTACAAAGTGAAATTCGGTCTCGACGAGGTTAACGCCGTTTGCGTCCTCGCCTCGCTCGTCACACCGGGCGTGGGCTTCTCTTTCGACCAGCTCAAAACACTGCCGCTCACTCCGGCGGAAATCAGTGCGAAAATGGGAGGCGGCGTGAATGTTGACGCGCCAGCCATGGGCATTCCTTCGTCAGGAGCCGCCAAAGCCTCCGGCAGAGGCGCTTTAGGAAAGTACTGTATAGATAAGGTGGCGGAATACCGCTCTGGAAAGGCAGGAAAGGTAATAGGCTTCGAAAAGGAGATAGCCACAATATACGAGATCCTGGGACGTAAGACAAAAGCCAACCTGCTCATCACCGGCGAGGCCGGCGTGGGAAAGACAGCCTTGGTAAACGGCTTTGTGGCACAGCTCGCCGAAGGACACGTGCCGGGCTTCCTCGACGGAGCCGCCGTATATGAGGTGGACAATGCCGCACTCGGAGGTGACGCACAATACAAGGGAGAGGTGGACGACCGCTTCAAGGGCATCATCGCCGAAGTGGAAGACATGCCCAACGCCGTGTTAGTGATAGAAGGCCTTGACAAACTCTTCGATAAACAGGGGAATCTCTTCGGTGCCTCAACAATACTTAAGAATGAGCTCACCCGCGGACGACTACAGTTGCTCGCCACATCAAGCATTGACGGATACACAAAGAATATCGAGACCGATAAGGAAATGGTGTCGAAAATGGAAAAGGTTACCGTAGAAGAGCCCACCGCTGACCTCTGTCTGAGAATCCTCAAAGGGGCAATGCCCGAATATGAGGACTATCACAAACTCAAAGTGGACGAGGAGGTGATGAGCGACGCTATAAGACTCGCTAAAAGGTATCTCAACGAGAAGTCGCTCCCCGACTCCGCCTTCGACCTGCTTGACCGAACTATGGCACAGGTGAAGACACTCAACGATGTGACAGGCGACGTGTTAAGCGGACTGCAAACAGAGCTCGCCGGCTTAAAGGAAAGAGCGGCAAACGCAAAAGACGACGACCCACAACTGATGAAAGAGCTCGATTGGCTCAACTATGAGTTGTTTAACAAGGTGAACTGCATACTCATCGCCGGACTCGACAACGACGTGGACTTCAGCAAACTGCCCACAGTGAAAGAACGCATAGCCTTCCTTGAGGGCATCCTCGCCAAACTCACCGAGCAGAGCAAAGAGAAGAGAGAGAACCTCAAAGGAAGCGACCTCGACGCTGTGGTGGCAAAACAAACTGGCATTCCTTTGGGCAAGGTGCAGACGAAAGAGCGCGACAGGCTCCTCGGAGCAGAGGAGACACTCAAGAAGCGCGTGGTGGGACAAGACTACGCCGTGAAGAAAGTACTCGACGCCGTTTACGAGTCGCGCTCCGGACTGACGAAGAAAGGACAGCCCATGGGCTCCTTCTTCTTCCTCGGACCCACCGGTACAGGTAAGACAGAGCTCTCGAAAGCTCTCGCCGCATTCCTCTTCGGAGACGAGTCATCGCTCATACGCTTCGACATGTCGGAATTCAAAGAGGAGCACTCCGTGGCTCTACTATATGGAGCACCTCCGGGATACGTGGGATATGAGGAGGGTGGTCTCTTGGTAAACAAAATCCGCCAGAACCCCTACTCCGTGGTGCTGTTCGACGAAATCGAGAAAGCGCACAAGTCGGTATTCGACCTCTTCCTGCAAATCCTCGACGAAGGAAAACTGCACGACCGCTTAGGACGCGTGGGAGACTTCTCAAACGCGCTGGTGTTGTTCACAAGCAACATCGGAAGCCAATTTATCGTGGATAAATACAACAAGGGGGAAATGCCGCAGAACAATGAGCTCATGGACATCATGCAAGGCTACTTCAGACCGGAGTTCCTCGCACGCCTCACAGAAATCGTGCCCTTCTCGCCCATCACTGACAAGACTGTCACAAGCATTTTCGACATACATCTCAAAGGACTTCTCAAACTTTTGGAAGAGCAGAACATCACTCTCACGCTCACACCGAAGGCAAGGGAGACCATCGCATTGAGAGGATACAACCAGCAATACGGAGCAAGACCGGTAATCGGTATCATAAGGAAAGAGCTGCGCCACCCGCTCTCGAAAATGCTCATAGCAGGGAAAATAAAACCCGGAGACAACATCGAGGTGAATATCGACAAAGAGGGCAACCCCGTGTTTAACGTGAAATGAGAAAGATTATATAATATTAATTTTTAAAGCATTACAATTATGGCAATGAAAGAAAACTTTATTTCCATGGCCCCCGATGAGGAGAGCAATGCGAAAGTCACACCGATTGACAGTAACAAAACACTGATGATCGACCAGTACACCACCGACGCAGAACCGGGCAACCCGGAACTCGTGGAGGACATCCAAAACATCAACGACGCATTCGCACACTTCAAGCCCAAAGTGGAGGTGAGCTTCACCGACGAAGAGGGAGGAAGCGTTACAGAAACTCTTAAATTCGGAGAGCTCAGAGACTTCGAAGCAAACGGAGGAAAAGGAAAACTCGTGGAGAACAGCGAATTCCTCTCCGGAGTGAAAGAAAATATCGACGCGAAACGTGAAAATACGCAAGAGCATCGAGCAGAACAGAAAACTGCGCGACATACTCAAAGACAGCGGCTCAAGGGAAGAGCTTAAGGAAATGCTGCAAGCTATGCTTGACGAGCTGGAGGAGGCAAAGTAACAAAATTATAAAGAAATAAATACATTATGGCAGACACAGAATTGAAAAAAGCCCCGGAAGTTGCACAAGAAGCGGCCGGACAACAGGAAAAAAGCGAAAAGAAAGATACTGCGCAACTATTGTCATCCTTTGGAGGATTTAATGCGGTGAGAGGTTTCTTACCTGATACAGACAACCTCAACCCCGCAAAGAAAGCAGCAAAGAACGTGTTCCTCAGCGACAAGCGTTTCAAAGACAAGAGAGAGGCACTGAAAAAAGACCTCAAAGCGTGGATTAACTTGCTTTCGGAAGACCATGGCAGCGCAACAGAATTCGCCGACGCATGTAAACAGAAGGAAGATAAATACACAAACCTGCTCAAACAGGGCATCACCGACGCACTCTTCGCAACAAAAGACCTGGAGCGCTCATACAGGGAGCTCGACTCCTTCTTCAAAACAGCCAATACCGACAAGGTGAAGAACCTCAGGGTTATCAATGTATATAAAGACGACATCGCAGACCCCGACTCTGGGTTCGCCGGAGAGGTGGAGAACCTCCTGCGCAACGGCTTCGACCGACTGAGCCTGAAAGACTGCTACAGCCTCGTTTGCGTGCCGGGCAACGTGTTCCAAGACAAACCGACACTGCTCGCATGGGCAAAGATGGCATTCAAATACAAAGTGATGCTCATCACAGACCACGCTGACGAGTTTTCTTTCGACGACCTGCAGGCAAACACCGAGGGCTACAAAGACAGCGACCAGGCTCTTATGAACGTGGTGATGACAGCCAACTGGATCGTGGGACGCGAGTCAGAGAAAATGTCGGCCGACGAAGAGGAAAGCCCGGCATTCTATATCGCACCGGCTGCTGCACTGGCAGGAAAACTCTACGACGAGAGCGCAAACATGGCACAAGGAGCCGGTGGTAAGAAATACGGTACCCTCGACGGAGTGAAAGGCGTGAAACTCGACCTGCTCAAGTCGGAGATAGCAGCACTCATGGACAACCAGGTGGTGCCTATGGTGTATTCAGAGGGAAGGGTGATGGCATTCAACAACACCACACTCTACAACGGCGACCTCACTGCTATGAAAGAGTATCCTATCGTAAGAGTCTTCGACTGGGTGAAGAAAGTGCTGATGAATTATGTGCACGAGGTGGCTTTGGAGAACTGGGACCCCTACAACTCACCGAAGAACCTCAAACAGAAGATACAGTCGTTCCTCAACGACTACAAAGGCTACGGCAACCTGTTCCAGAACTATGAGATACAGGAGCCGAGGCAGGACCCCGTTACAAAACGTATCACCTGCGACATCAGCCTCACACCATTCTATGCTGCTAAAAACTTCATAATTAAAGTGGCTGCTGACAAGAAAGACAAAGAAGCCTCTATGGAGTAATAATAAACATATTTTTTAACCAATTAAATTTTTCAAATTATGGCAAAAACACCTGTAAAAATTGAAATCGACGGTTACAAGGAGAGAGAAGTCCAAATGGTAACTTACGAGTTCGACCAGGCCACAGACGTGGAAGGTCAGATGTCGGGCATACCCCGCGGCGGTAAAATAACAGTGAGAGTAAAAGCACTCAACGACGGCACACCCGACCTGCTGGCATGGATGGTGGAGCGCAACCTGCCTAAAAACGGTACTATCACCTTCAATGAGACAAAAACAGGAAAGGTGATGAAAACTATTAAGTTCACCAACGGATACTGCGTAAACTTCGAGGAGAAATGGGCTGATAAAGAAGGACATTTCGAGGAAATCGTCATCACTTGCAAACAGATTGAATTCGGATCTGTGAAATACGAGAACGACTGGGCATAACCAGCAAAATTTTTGTTTAACTGATTAAAAGACATTAGATATGGCAGAGAATACAACACCGGTAACCTTATCGGTAAAAGATTTTGAACAGCGTGAAGTAATGTTGGTTGACTATAAGTTCGACGAGGCTACCGACATAGAGGGACAGATTTCAGGTATTCCACGTGGCGGACGAGTAACTATCAGAGTGAAAGCAATGAACGACGGCAACAACCAGCTGCTGCAGTGGATGCTCGCTCCCAACGACCCGAGAGACATGAGCATCGTGTTCCAAAACACGGTGGACGGCTCAACAATGAAAGAAATCAAAGGCACAGGATGCTATTGCATACACTATGTGGAGAAATGGGAAGACGGACAGCCTCACTATGAAGAGGTGGAAATCGTTTGCCAAAAACTGGAAAACGGCTCCGTGGCCTTCGAGAACCCCTGGAAATAATTATTCACACTCATCCATCGTCTCGTCCTTGCAAAAGGACGAGATGGTGGATATTTTATTTTATATACAATGGCTTTATCTGCAAAACTCCTTTTCGGCGACAACGACGCACAGAGATATTCTAAAGAGTTCCTCGTGGTGAAGTGCACGCACAAAATAGCAAGGGCCTATGAGCATTACATACCCAACGGGAACGCCGTGGTGGACAAGGTTACTATAACCGTGGTGCCGCCAGGGAAAAAAGACATGGAGCTTTATGAATGGTATATTGACTTGGCTCCCAAAAACGGGAAGATAATATTTGAACTGCCCGCACAGGATGGCAGCAACAACATAGAGACACAAGAGTTGCTCTTCGAACAGGCATATTGCATTTCCATGTCTGAAGAGTACCATATCAACGGAAGCAACAGAAGGCTTATAAACATCTCTTTCACAGCAGAGGAGGTGACACTCAACGGAGTGACATTCAGAAGCAGACTCTCAAACAATTAAACTAACATTATTATGCCCACATTATTATCCAACCATCTCAAAGCAATATTGTTTATCGGCAACATCGACATTGACCACCAGAAAATAGACAGGTACAACGTTTATACAGTGCAGGCCTTTTGATTATGAATACCGCCGTCAGCGCAACTCTTTCGGCATGCCCTTCGGGCACACACTCTCCACTGTGATGCATTTCACCGTGAGACTCCTGAACTCCACCGACTTGAAAATATTTTACAAAGCGTCAAAAGAGGCAAACCCGCAAAACTACACATTCCTCTTCAACGCCACATTCGCAGAAAACAGAAGACTTCAGGAGTTCGAGGATGCCATGGTAGTGTCAGGATATATCGTGGGCATAGAGGAAATATACGAACCGGGGA